>Ga0228710_1001386_pt1 | contig 36163 bp, 25 predicted proteins | sample MedpolnodulmetaG_FD_177995 | JGI IMG/M metagenome (GOLD analysis project Ga0228710, IMG submission 177995) | Root nodule microbial communities from Medicago polymorpha collected in Santa Monica, California, United States - pink nodules | ecosystem: Host-associated > Plants > Roots > Nodule...
CGGTCCGAATGATTATATTCCAAAAAAGGTTATTTTCTTTATATGTATTATAAAATATAGTATATTTATAAATATTTTAATTTTAAACATTTAAACAAAAATATTAAAAGAGACTAAGTGTCTATTCTTCTATTATATACAACATATAAAGAAAATAACCTATTTTGCATCTTTTGAGTTGGCTTTTTCTACTTCTAAAACTACCCTCAACTTTAAATACAAATAGCACATATAACAAATAGATAAGAGTAAATTCAATATTAAAACAAAATGTAATAAATTGTATATGTATAATTTTTTTTCCTTATCATTTAAAAAAGATAACAGATGAGAGTAAATTTAAATATTAAAAAAAGTAAATTCAATATTAAAACAAAATATAATAAATTGTATATGTCCGATTTTTTTCGTTATCATTTAAAAAAGATAACGTGTGAGAGTAAATTTAAATATTAAAAAAAGTGAAATAAACGTATTATTTTATTTTTGGTTACCACACAAAATATATCGTGCAACATACACGATATGTCCAGTTTTTTTCTTCTTTTATCCTTAAAAAAAGTTTCCTAAAAAAAATACCTTAAAGAAAGCGTAACATACTATATCAAGTATATGTCACTATAAATATAATCAATAATAAAAGTTTTTTTCCCTTCGAAAAAGCTAAATTATAGCCCATCCAAATTGGCATCATGGAGAATCGAACCTGAAACCTTAAGGAATAATAAAAGGAAAATTATCATCGATACACTAAGATAAAATATTTTCAAAGGGGAAATTAGAGAGTAAAATAGCGACTCTTATCATACGTGAGTCCTATTAACATATGTAAGATAAAATATTTATTCTTCAATCATTGATTATGGAATCAAGTTGCCTGAACAACTTTTTGTTTCTCTTTCCACTGATTCACGTTCTCTTGATCACTGTAATCATAAAATCTCAAAAAACAAAAATTTATTTTATTTTGGAATTCTTATGGAATCATTAATATTTGTTTTATTTAGTTTATTTCAAAAAAAATATATATATACAATCTCTGGTCCATACTATTTGGGTAATTGAGATTTGTCCATTTTTTATGGTCCAAATAGTCTGTAAATAATATATACAATCTCTGGTCCATACTATTTGGAATTTTTAGTCTCTTTTGAGCTGACTTTTGATCCTTTCAAAATTACCTTCAACTTCTAATGACTCAAAAAGAGCGGACAGACAGGCCCGGTGGTACCCGTTTTTCCGCTAGTGAAAATAATAATGATATGAAACTATTAATCAATTTTTTGCTACTTGTTCCGAAAGTAAAAAGAGTTTCATCTGCTCCTAAATATCTTCCTTCAGAAGGGCTCCCGCTTTCCCAACGAATGTCTTGATATGATTTCATTGAATTCAAGTTTATTTATTTTTAAATAAGCTTGTATCTCAACAAGAAAATAATCATGAATTTTAAAAATTTTATCACATTAACTTTCTCATATCGGTGCATAAAAATTTGCTTCCGCAATATACGCACGTAAATTTTGTGACGGGTGTAGTGCAATTATTTAACAATGTTTTGCAAATAAAATATATAATAAAAAAACTACATTAACGTTGATATTTTAAAAATAGTTATTAGTTTTCAAAATTTTTTCATATTAACTTTCTCATATGAATACATAAAAATTTACATCGGCATATATAAGCAAATAAAATCCTCAGCAAGCGCAATGCAAACATTTATAGATTTTTTTCCATATAAAAGACAAAAATATTTAATAGAAAAATTACATTTATCTTGACAATTTTCATTTAATACCTTTAAATAGTTCATCTGATTTAAAAGAAATGTTGGACCTAAAATAAATCGCAATTCGGTCGATCAAAAATGAAACATTGTTGTAATTCATCGAATCTAGATAAATAATATGAATTTATATAAAAGAGTAATATTTAAAATATAAAAAAACACATGAATGAATTCATATTGTTTTATTTTAAAAAAATTTATTATATCATATATATACACATATTCCCTCCAATAAAAAAATATACACACATATATATTGAGTTTTTTTATACTAAAGCTTGGATTATAAGACGCTGCAAAAAAAAATATTGCTCACTAATAACATATATTTTGCATTTGAGTTTGTTTCATCAAGATGTATTGGTCCAATGGTTAAGTTATTTAATCAAGAGTGTGTGTGCCTTGGTTTAAATCCTTGGGGTGATATTTTTTATTTTTAATGATTTTGTAAAGCCATTCTTAATTGGAATGAATGCATGTCGTAACAAATCTGTCCTAAACCAGTTTTTTTTTTTAAAAAAAAGGGTTTGGATAGTGATTGGATTGAAAGGAAAATCTAATTGATTTGATGGTTTAAATCGTAAAATATCATTAATTTAAAATCGGGTGAATATATAAATAATAAAATACATGCTAAAATTGTAAAATAAAATAATAAATGTTTTTTCAAAAAAAAAAAAGAAGTTATTTTTATAATGGATGACACGTGACTGGTTTTTATTGGTTTGGGTAAATTGCCCACCAATTTTCAAAGGCATGCTAGGTCTCACCTTTTAATTATCTTTAATCCACAAAAAAAGAAAACAAAAACCAACTCATTTTCAAATAACTTGACGAAACTCAACTCTTAAATTTTTGTAAGCTTTGACTTTGTTGAAATTCGACAAACTTTAACTCTGTCGGAACAGAAGTATCTATGAGTCAAATTGATGTTAATTTTGCCCAAATTCCAGAAAACATGCATTCCACGGTAATACTCAAATATTTTGATTTGATTAGATTAGAAATCACTTTCTACTGGCATGAGTTGATTCAAAAAAGAAATCATTAAAGGATCTAATCGATAGACACATTTGTGATTAAATATAATCACTCCTATTTGTTAATGTGATTAAATCAATTTTATAATTCACATTAGCATTCCACAGATATAGTTGAAGTAGAAGTTGAAGTTGATTTGGTTGAGTTTGATGAAATTCGCACTTTGGAGGGAGAAAATTCGATTTCTTTGCTTTAGAAACCAAATCAAATCAAATACTCCCTTTGAAATAATAGATAAGTAAAAATATTAAAAAAATTAAATATAATTTAGCTTAGGGTTCTAATTCAAACTACAATATTCTACTCCAGCTTCTCTCAAAAACAACATCACTTTAGGGTTATATAAGTTAATTGGTCCAAACTTTTTATTTTACAATTTTAATAAGAGACTTGTAACCGATTTCATTCCATACCCTCCAAACTAGGAGGGAGCCAAAATGTGATGCAACTTGAACTATTCGGTTATGGTTAACAGAGAAGAAGAAAAATGGAAAGAGGGAGAGGTTTTAGAGTTTTCAATGTATCACATAGAGTTGTGATATTCTATTCATATATCAAGTATCTATACATCTCATATAAGAGCTACAGGTTCTCAAAATGAGTAACAAACTACTATAACTAACTTGCAACTGTAAAAACACAATTTTGAAGCTCTATCACCATGTTACTTGCGCATCAAATAATCTTACAAACTCTATTATTACATTACTTGTGTCACAAGTAATTACATTATTTTGACTAAAAATTGAATGAACTCTCAACAAACTGATGGTAAGTGCGGTGGAATAGAATATTTATAATTGGTTCCAATCCATTCTATACATTTATCTGCAAACTAAGCAATGAAACATAAAATTATTTCATTCGACTTTTTTTTTTAAACGAAAATTATCTAATTTCATCAGTCCAAACATACCTTAATTAGTATCATCAGATATGTAATCTAATCAATGCAAATTGCCAGATTCCTATATCAATCTACATGGGGTTATATATGTTATCTAATCAATGATCTATATGTGGCTTTATTGGGACTTATGAACCTAATCATGGAACAACGTAGCTTCACATTCACATCTACTCTAAAATTATAAAACCAGAACATTTTTTTTTGTTACAAAGCTAATCAAAGACAAAAGAAAAGAGCACAAAAAAAGAAAGAAAAGAGAGAGAACAAGGTCTTAGGGAAGAAGACTCCTGAGGCGTCACTCTGAATCAGATGGAGGAGGTCTTCTGGAGGAGCCGAGTGGATGACAAAGCCAACATCAGAAGCGGAGCCCATCTTTGCCAAGAAATCAGCACTCTGATTACTTCTCTGAGAGTATGATGCACTGACAAATTATTGGAAGTCAACATGTCATTTATGTCTTAAAAAGGATAGCATAAATATGATAGTGTGGAGTGTCCCCCTTTATGAGATTAATGGAAAGTAGGGAATCCGAGTAACAAGCCAAATCGTCTATACCCATATCAATAGCCATGCGCAAGCCGTGGTAGATAGCTGTCAGTTCCGCCAACAAGATATCATCATAATGGGATATCATACCTGTGAAAGTGGACAGGAAAAGGCCCCATTGTTGCAGAAAATGCCTCCAAAACCAGTACGGATATAGGAATCTCATTGCAACTTCCATCTACATTCAGAACATTTGATTCTTAACATATATTTTCTCTTAATTTTCCTTTTATTTAAAAAAATATATACATATTTATGGTTGTTGCATATGATTGTTAACGCAGATGGGTGCCAACATATGTGTAGCTTTTGCACGTCATTTTATTAAAAAGAATCCATTCTCTATGAAACCAAAAGCTTAAAAATACATAAATTATTATTTATACAATGGCAATATATCACAATAAATAAAGCCACATATAGAGCATGACGTCTAACTCAAATCCAATCAATACATGCAAAACAAAAACATCTTGAGAAATTATCTCTCTCTTGGTATTAAGAAAAAACAAATATCCCTTGAATTTATTATAAACATAAACTACTTTCATTCAAAGTACTAAAAAAATCACTCAATTTTATACATTTTCCATAAATTACATCTTGCACACAGAGCTAATTAAATTCATTGCAGGGTACTTAATAAAAGAATCATTGCAGAGTATTAAACGGATAAAATAACCAAATCAATAGCATGAATTATATATTAGCTTAATCTTTAGTGTGAATCGGCTGTGCACAGCTACAAAGACTAATGAATAACGGTTGTGCTCAGCTGCAAAGACTAATGAATAAAAATGTACACACTTACCAAAAGTGGAAGTTTCGAAGGTTGATGTGCCGTTGATGAAATTCCGGCTACTGGATACGACGGTTTCCGTCATACCATCACCATTAATCATCACATTCCATGTATTCTTATCCAAATCAATATTCTCTACATACACCCCTTTCTTCACATATGCCACAAATCTCTTGAGACACTTCTTCACCAACTTCAAAACCTCCCATATTGTCTTATACCGTCCACTTCCATCCTTCACCACCACAAACCTGGTTACACTAATTACATTTACAGAGATTCACCCCAAGTAAATAATAACATTGAAGTTTATATTTCTAAGATGTATTATTATACTATATATATGTACATATTATTTATTACTAAGAAATAATAATATTGTTGCAGGGTACACGTAGAGGTGATAGTGACACAAATACAAAGTTTGATGAATGGGCAATTGGGTCCAAACATTCAACTAAAGAGGAAACAAGAGACAAAAGCTGCTGCTTTAGAAGATGTGAGTTGTGCTGGTCTAGAGGGAACTCCATGGCCAGAAGAAGAAGAAAAAGAGAGGACCAAAGAGGAACAGAATGAAGATAACAAAGATGCGCACCTCATTCAACAGTTCTTAGAACTCTTTGTGGTTAAGACTTTTGAATTTATGAATGTTCATGTATATGTGTGATTTCAATCAATAATAATAGTAGTGTATTGTGAAAATAATAAATTAACTTTATACATCTTTACTTCTTTAGAAACTAAATTAATTTTATATAGTCTGGTGAATGCAGTTTAGATAGTAAAATGATACTAGTATACTACAATATCTGATATATTGGGATCTGAAAAATGCTACAAATATTTGATATAAATTGGGATCGGAATATCTTTCATGAGTCTTTTTGCATAGTAGAAGAAGGCCGATTCATGTTCCAATTCTGCCAACTAAACTTTGAGAGAGTGATCAAAGGTGGTAGAATTGGAACATAAATTTGTCTTGTTCTAGTAGGGTGATGTAACTCTTTTCTCTCATATCTCTAAATTGAAGCCAATCTATCTTCTACAAATATCTGTCAATGAAACAATTTGATCGAAATCACGATGCAAAGAAAAAAACAAGACTAATGAAATTCACGAGCTGAGATTTACATAGCAGCCTCTCAAACAATCGAAATCCCATCAAATCAGCTCAAAATCACAACAAATCATGTGGAATAAAGACACAATCAGCCAATAATGGAATGTTGCATATTCCAGCATAAATGTTTGATATGTGTTATTTTTATAAATAAATGTTTGTTGTATGTTCATATTTTGTTCCATTAGTGTGGAAATCTGGAAGATAGCATGTTTATGGTGGGAGATGGGAAGCCATTAACAATTGAAGCTCTAATGGTTGTTTTGCAAGTACAAGTGGTGCCTTGCTTCCTTTGCAAATTACTGGTGATCCAGAACTTTGAATTAATGTAGACAATTTATTTTTAAAAAATTGATAGCAGTATAATAATTTTTATTTTAACATGAAAATTAGTTTTGCCGAGTTGATTATAAATTTGTATGACTCGTGAAGTTGATTATGAAGAATGAAGTAAACTAAGTAAATTATCAGCCAACACTAACTTGAAAAAAAAAATTGACGTCGTTCCTCTAAGCATAGTTTAGCTGGTATGAACATTGCATTATACAAGCAGCAGTCGGGTTTCAATCCTCGGATTTCCTACTTATTCATCTTAAAGATAAATTTCTAACCACTAGAACATATATATTTTGGAATGTCTGTCAAATAGATACAGAAGTGACAAGACCTATGCGCAAACCTATGTTTTGAAATTTGAACTCAATACATAGCATAGCATCTACATTTGACATAGTTAAAATGGGAAAACAAAAGAGAGGGAAAAAATGACCTCCAAGAAGCAAAAATAGTCATTAATTGTACTGCATGAGTTTATTTATCCTCAGCCATCTTCTTTTGTATCTCATGAGCCACATTAAAAATGCCGAGCGTAGGCTGGTTGCAGACAAAACACTTCTTATTCTTTGCATGATGCTGCAAGTAAAATGAACAGGAATTAGGCATAATTAAAAAGGGAAAAAGTTAAGCATTACTAAATAACTTAAAACTTATTTGCTTTGAAGTTAAGGGTGTACCTTCAATGCACAATGCTCACAGAAGTAGTGCTTGCACTTGGTGGAAACAGGATCCACAAATGGCTTTCTACAAATGAAACACGCAAATGGTAATGAGTCTTCATCATCATCATCTTCATCATTCAAACTATAACAATATAATTTTTCATTTAAAGTTATTTTCAGATTCTTTTTATTTTTAGATTTTGATTTTTTTTTAAAACTATAACAAACGAATGCAATATTCTTAAAAATGATTATTATTTAAAAAATGATTTTTTTCTTATAAAAAACTAAAACAAACGGGCTCTAAGCTGGCCTTGCACGAGCCCAACAAAGTTTGGATTCCTCCTAATGTTGTTTTTTATTTAATTCATTAATAAGTCTACTTTTTGAGTAAAAAAAACCCAAAATCCAGACTTAAATTGAATTATTATTTTGTAAAATAAATAAGAAAACCGAAAATAAAAAAATAAAGGTTGCTACCCAAAGTTGAGACTTTCTTATTTTAGTTGAATCAGAAACATATGTTGACAAAATCAAAAAAACTAATTCAACATCATAAAAGTGCTTATTGAAATTATAGTTTTGAATGGAGAAAAAAATGTAAAAACTACCTAATGAAAATATAAGTTTAATTAATGGCGACTCTTTGGAAATTCCTGGAAATAATTGAGGACGGTAGTCGCTAGCTCAGGCGGCAGCTAGGGCTTGGTGGGGGATGCTATCTGATTATCGAATGATTTTGTGAACCGAGAAACGAGGACGAGGAGAATGGGTGCAGAGGGGATTGTTTGGGAGTTGGGTTTTGGACGGGACGGGAAGGTGGGAGATAAACCTTTATTCGGGAGATTAAAAAAAAGGTTAAATAATGGTCAGTCCTATTCGGCAGAGTTTTGATTTTACCTTCTGTAAAAATATAAAATTTTAGATTTTACCTTGTCATTTCAAAATTCTTTGATTTTAGACTTTAAACACATGTGACTTGACAAAAAAGATGATATGGCTTATTGACTGTATATAATAAATGACATGGCATGTAGATTCAACCTTTTTTTAATTAGGTGAGATTTTTTGCTCAATTTTTTTTAAAAAAATAGTTAAACATAAATATATATTTTTTTAAAAAAAACTTTATCTTTCCTTTCATCACATTCATTACCAACTTCATCATCGATTCCATTAAAAGTTAAAACTCATTCCTTTTTCATCTTCCCCACCTTCATCTTTCTCTTCACATTCATAACTTCATCATCAAATCTATCAAATTTAGAAATTGAAAAAAATAATGAAATTGGAGATGAGGGAGAAGATTAAGGATTCTGAAGAAAAAAAAATGAAAATGAAATGAATTGAAGAATAGAAAAGGGATTCTGAAAAATTAGAAGGGAGTTTTGAGAGAGAAACACACAAGAAAGAGAAATTGAATGAAATTGTATTTTTTTTATATATTTTGTTTTTTCAAAATTAATGTTAATTAATAATAAATGCATCTAGAAAAAAAAAATAAAAACAAAGTCAACACGCCATCTAATTAATACATTATTATTTTCCTCCGTTAAAATGAGGAATTTTATAAATTTAACATAAGAGTATGTATATATGATTAAGAAAATAATTTACCCTCAGTTTTGTATTTAAGAATATAATCTTCCCCTTAGTTTTGTATTTGTACATCACAAATCTTCAAAACTCGTTTTCATATAACTTGACAAAACCTAAGTGAGTATCTTAAATTTTCGTAAGCTTTAACTTTGTTGAAATTTCAACAAACTTTAACTTTGTCGGAACAAAAATATTTACGAATCAAGTTGAAGTTAATTTTACCGAAATTCTAGTAAACGTGTATTCTTTTTTGCAAAGTGGAAGTTTGAACATTTCGATTTTTTTTTTTTTTAAGAAACTAAATTAGCCCACCTAAATTGGCATCAGAGAGAATCGAACCTGAGACCTTGAGAAGGAGCACACTTCTAGATCCCAGGCCAATACCACTAGATCAACCCAAGTGGGTTAACATTTCGAAATTCTGACAAAGTTTTGCTTTGAATTTTCCAAAATGTAAATGTATTTTAGCAAATTAAAACTTTTAATTTTTTTTAGATTTTAAAAAAAAAAAAATTCAAACATTTTAGGGGGTGTGAGATTTGTAGAGAATTCAGAAGAATTATTTTATTTTATTTTTTAAAATCAGAGACTGTCTTAGATTTTAGGGGTGTTTGTGGGTATATGAGTCAAATTCCAGGGGTATATAATAAAATTTTCTAACAAACAAAATAGCTTCAAGCAATGTACTAAGAATCCAAGCCCACAACCTAATTGGACTGCGCTCAGCTATTTCAACCCATCAAGGAAGAGGTATGTTCTTTGAAAATCGCTCTTTTCACTTTCGAAATTCTTTTTTCTCCAACTACCGTTGACCCAGCAACAGTTAACCACTGTCAGACACTAAAGTCAGTTTAACAATTAAAAAAGTGCTGGTGGCAGTTGGAAAAAAGAGCAATTTCAAAAGCGAAAAGAGCAATTGTCGTGTTCTTTAGGCCCCCACATTGTTCACATGCCTTCCAAAAATTCGAAAAAGGCTACTATACATAACTATCAGAAGTTGTTTTCCAATGTTCTTGGAATTATATTTCCATTGGTAGTCTAAATTATAACTTGCATATTTACTATGGCTACTGCAAGACACTACATCAACTATGTATTTTCTACGTCATTGCCAAAAAATATCATATGATGGTGCTCTTTGAAGATGCTAGTTGGTGTCAATCATGAAGAGATTAAGAAAAGGGTGAAGCTCGGCTGGAGAAGCTGTAGTTAGTGCCAATCAGAAAAGAGATTAAGATCTATAAAAAATGCTTTAGTGTTTTTTTTTTATCAAGACAATGCTTTAGATAATAGCTACTACTTACTACTTTATACAGTTTCTCTAGCAACTAAAATCACTATATATCACTGTTTATTAGTTATACAATGTCATAACTTGACATATAAAATAAAGTTACACATAAAACCAAATCAAATACTCCCTTTGAAATGATAGTTAAGTTAATTGATCTAACTTTTCATTTTATAATTTTGATAAGAGACTAGTACCATATTCCATTCCATACCCTCCAAAATTGGGAAGGAGCCTAAATGATGGTAGGCAGTACGGTGGAATATATACCATTGGGTTCTAGTCCATTCTATACATTTATATGCAAACTAAACAATGGATCACAAATTTATTTCATTCCACTTTCTTTTCACGAAAACCATATAATTTTATCAGTCCAAACATACCCTAATCAATATTATAATTATCCTAGCCTTCATAGTTTAAACCCTAAGCTAGATGAAGGAAAGAAATACAACATAATTTGTTTTTTCTTCCTTAAATATGTTTATGGTTACGTTGTTGTATGTATGATGTTAATGCAGATGGGTGTCAACATATGTGCTGCACTATTATGATGCTTTTGCATGTCATTTTATTAAAAAAAATATATATATTCTTGACTAAACCAAAAGCTAAAAATACATTGATTATTATTTAAACAATGGCAATATATCACATTGAATAAAGCCACATATAGAGCACGGCGTTTAGCCCAAATCCAACCAATACAAGTAAAAAAATATTCATCTTGAGGAATGATCTCTCTCTCTCTCTTGGTATTCATTTTATGTCTCTCTATATCTATATATTTTTAGGTGTGCCATATTTTTATTGTATTAACTTTGTTACTTCTTTGCCACATCATAGATAGAAGACAATTAAAAATAAAAAATAAAAATAAGGGTTCAAAATAAAACCCAATTTACAACCCAAGAGAGAAAGGAAAGCCAGTTGAACCCAACCAACTAGACCCACCAATAAAACTTCCAGGAGTAAAACTTTGTGCCTCAGCAGCACTAGTAATGACCTTAAACCCTTTCCAAGTAACCCTCTTAGAAGTTCCAGCACCAGGACCAGTATTTTGATATTCCCTATAAACCAAAGTATTCAATGCAAAATTACCATTCCACTCATGCCATCCAACAGGGTCAATAACATCACTAATACTACTTTGCATGAAAACTGTTCTTGAATATTCCTTCCAAGGTCTACCAAGATAAGTAGGAAAACTTCCTTTCACACCCTCTAAATCTTTAGTTGCACCAATTCTACATTTTTGTATCACAATTCCAGTGTTTTGATTAGGATCAACCCTACCTTGTGCTGTGACCATATTTTTTTGTCCTGAATTAGGTTTCCTAGCATGTATGTCACAATTTTGGAACACAACAGCTGAGTTACCAAAGATGAAATCAACTGTTCCTGAAATGAAACAATTAACAAAGAATTGTCTATTGTTGTGAACATAAAGTGTGTCTTGGTATGCAATGATGTCACAATTGTAGAATGCTGATAGGTCAGCACCGACTCTTAGGGCCACTGCTTGGTGCTTTGCGGGTCCTGCTGTGTTTTGGAAAGTTATATCTCTTGCTAAAAAGTTTCCTCCCACTATAGCTGCAGTTACATGAAAAGAGAGAATCATGAAAAAATATGATTTTAGTTTTTGTTACACTTTCACATTTTTAGTTGCAATGTGGAAATTGACTATACAAAACAAGGGACAAACATTTTTGAAAAAACAATCATGTGGGCACACTTAATGTACTAAGTGCTTGTGAATAGTGTTTGAGGATGAGTTGTGTTCAACTAATATTGTGTGTCACAATTACAACCTCTACTAATTAAGGATACCTATGAAGTGCTAAGATTTGAAAGGTTGGCATGATTGTCAATTTTCCTCTAATAGGTCATTTATTAATTTCTCTTAATTATTAACATTAAGAAGAGAACTCTTGATTGAGAATGAATGTTGTATTACACTATGGTGGTTAAATAAATTCGAATCAGGGATACCATAATTAGAATTAGTATGGTTGAATGAGCTTAGTTCAAATTGCAGTTGAGTGGTCCAATTGTTAGTAAATGGATCACAAATTTGGTGAAAATTAACTTCCATATCTACAAGCTAGCATGGCCCTTAAATTGTCACTAGTAAACTACTTTCTAAGGGCAAGTTGTAACATGAGAGACATGATGAGATAAGTCTAAGTCACAAGTGTACAACTATAGCACCAAAGGACAATAATACACTGAAAAGCCACATCAACTAGACTTTTCTTGTGCCAATTGTTGTCGCCATAAACATGATCTTATCTCTAAATATATTTGTGAACGTATTTATTGAAATTAAATTCTAATTATCTGTAAACTTTGTTACGAATCTAAAGAGACAACACTTCAAAAAATAAAACACCCCTTTAATTAAATAGATAAAAATAAATAAAGACAATTCAAAAATAACATATGCGCCTCGAGAAAATATGAACATAAAAATTAGCAAAACAATATCGTATTGTAAAGTTTAAAATAAGTATAAATATTATTCATTTCCTCTTTTTTTTGATAAAAAAGTTTAAATAATACTGTTTGATTAGACTAAGATTTGATCAACTAGAAAAACCTTTTTTTTTTGACAAGTCGAAAAACTATATATATTAGAGGACAATTGGAGAAGTAAGTGAGATATGCATAAGTTGCGTCATGGCATGAAGATAATGACAGGTGTGCGAAAGATTTTAATATGAAAGCGAATGGGAACTTTAGGATTAAATTAATAGTCAATATGAAGCCAAAAAAAATAAATTAATAGTCAATATAAAAAAATGTCATGCAAGGATATGGCTATAATGTTTAGGGAACCATGCATGATTGAAGCAAATTAGGAAGCATCATGGAATTTTCTTTGCTTGAAAGTTCAAACTTGAAGATGACAACAAAAGGATGAAAGAGACTGATCGAATATATAAAGCCAAAATTCATGAAGATTTGTCTAGCTGTATTCCAACCCCTTTTCTGTACTCAGATGTAACATTTTTTTTAATAAAAAAAAGTTATATTCTTTTATACTAGTCTTTTATTATATATAAAAGATATTATCTTTTATACTATTCTTTTAAATTAGTCTTTTAGGACAGAGTATAAGTTAAAAAAATGAAAGTGAGGAAGTAAAAATGTTTTTTTTTTTTTTGTGAAAAGTAAAACACGGGTGAACTGCACAATGCACATGGAAATTCTTAAATAAATATACCCTATACTACTCCTTAACACGAGCATAAAAAGCAAGAACACAATAAGACCAAATATTTGACCCAAAAACTAGCCATTTTCAGAGCACACTGAACAACAAACAATCCATGTGCATGCTGCTGACCCATTTGATTGAAAATTGCAACTTGATTGAAAGAAATAAATTTTCTTATGTATAATAATAGTTATGATGAAACTTTTTGACAAAATAATTGTCATGAATCACTAGAATTGTTGTTCATGTTGTCTTACATATGGGGCCACAATAAATCTGAAATTATAGGTGTTAACTCGTTTATATAATACCTAACACAAGTCATTTTCCTCTACTTGACAATTAGTCTTGCCACATTTAATTACTATTAGGTCCATCCATGTGAAGTTATCAATCAAGATATTGACTCCACCCTATACCTTTTTTTGCCTTAATTGGATTTCAATGTTATTTAACATCTCACAAGTCACAGACTCATACTTCAATGAGTCATTCATTGGAGTAGCTAGACAAACTTTTTCAATATTTCTAATATTTTCTGATGTCACACAGTCCTTTTTTTTTTTAATACTATCCCAATATGTTGGTCACTTTTTTTGACTAATGGTGGACACTTCTGTTAGTTTAAACAAAATATAATATTTAAGACTTTTGTTAATTTATCTTGTGACTAATTCTTCCAAGATAAAATAAAATAAAAAACTAATATATATTATTCAAAAAAATATTTCATTTTACAAAAATAAATAGATCACCACTTGAAAAAAAAGAATTTTTTAAAAATGAAAATCAAATTCATTTATTATCCATTTAAGTTAATACAAGTCTTAAAAATTTGTCTTTATGTCTAAAATATCTATTCATAAAAAAAATGATTTATTTTAGAACATGCACTCGTTTTCTATGGAAAACATGGTTTTTGTTGGTTTGCAAGAAACTCCTAAACTAAATCCCTGTTTTGTCATTGAAATATGTAAATGAACAAACAAAGCATATTCCGAGGACAGTCACACCACATGCACACGATTTCATTGTCCAGGTAGGGACATTCGTTTAAACAAACATTCATCACATACATACGACCGTTACCACATTATTTTTCATTTCTTTTTTGAAAAATTGATGGATAACATACCAAAAAACTGCATTATTATGAATATAATATATAACATATGTACTAAGTTAAAAAAATGAAAGTGATTGAAGTGAAGAAAAACTTACCGACAGTGGCTGAGTGAAAAGTGGTGCTTCCATCAACAACATTTCTACTACCAGTAATAATAGTATTAGTTCTACCATCTCCCAAAAACATTATATTAGTTTTCTTCTTTGGCACCTCCACATTTTCTTTATACACCCCAGCTTTTATCTTGATAACATATCTCTTACTACTTTTCAAAGGAGCAGCAGCCACAGCCTCAGACACTGTCTTAAAGTTCCCGCTACCGTCTGCCGCCACCACCACGTCCGCCTTTACGGTCGATCCTTGAAGTAGTCTTCTGTCCCCCGCCGATATCCACTCCGGCCACCCCACTCCATTTTCCTCCTCCAATAATTTTCTATTTTTGTTACTTCCTAACACCATGTTGGTTTGTTCAAATTCTGCTATGTCTTTGTCTGTCATGTTCTTAGTCATGGCTAATGCATTACTACACATGTGTTCCACGTGAATTTGGCCATCTTGTAGAACCTTCCTCACTTCCTTATCGGCGCCGTCGTGAGAGAATCCATCCAAACAAGTTACCTAATTCATCCGGGGGAGAGAGACATAAGTGATCACAAACAATTGATGAAAGACTACTCTGGCCGTAACAAAATATAATTAAAAAAAAAGTATATATATCTAGTCTGAATTTGGCCTAGGCCCAAAAATACATGTAGCTGGTCTAAATGTGACACATCGCCCATGACCAAATACATGTACTTTTGGCCTGGATATATGTAATTTTTTACTTATATTTCAATCCACTATGCTAGAATATCATATCTGTCTACTTATCAACGAATATAAGTTATAAATGATAATGAAAAGTAGATAATGTGAACAAACTAACTACTAATATTTGTCATTAAAAAAAATTACCTGATTGGTTATGGCGGAACTTATGAGTGTTTTAAGATCATCAGCATGTTGATAAAGTGTCTTTTTGCTCGGGTATAGTACAAGATCATTTTGTGCTTCTTTGAGCTCATCTAGTGTTTCATCAATGGTTTCCAAACAATCATGAAGAGCAATTTTCTCTCTTTTGGTAAGACTTTTTCGCAAAAGAAGTTTTTCGACGGTGAAGTAATTGTGTTCAACGGCTCTAGTTGTGATGTTAAGAGACAATGAAATTACATCTTTGTGGTTGGTGATTTTGTGAGTTATGTTTGGCTCAGAGGAAATGGCTGAGAAACATAGTTCAGGGTAGAGAGTGGTGGTGCAAGCGGATTTGAGTATGGCGTGAGAATGGTGAGAGAGTGAAAGAGAAGAAGAAGCAATGCTGTTGTTTTTGCTTTTGTTGGAGTTTTTGGTTGTTGATGCAACAATGGCTACTATGGAAGCTACAATGAGAAGGGTTGTAAAGAGGGAGATGAGGAGTTTTTTCTTGTTGCCGGAATTTGAGATTCCGGCGAGGGATTGTTTTATTTTGTTCATGATTGGTTTGAGAGAAGATGTGTTCAAGAGAAGAAGATGAAGGAGGAGGAGAGGAGAGAAAGGTGTGGTGAAGAAAGAAAGGTGAAGGAGAAGTTATTTATATTGTTGGATTTAGAATAAGTGTTATTGTTAATTGATATGTTAATTATTATTATAACTTTTAAATCGAAAATGTTTTTTTTTTCTCTAAAGTTTTCACTTTACAGGGTAGTGTGTATATTAAGTACTGAATGATAAGAAAAAGGAATAACATGTGAATAATGTGGGTTTAGAGAAATCCAAAGGCTTGGTACTTCAATTAGTGCAAGTGGTGAGGAAGATAGATTTGTAGAATCATTGTGTCATTTGTACAATCATTGTGTCAATTTTTATGAAAACTTTTTTTCATCGTAATTTTACTTTCTTTCTTTATTATTTTAATTTTTATGTCAATACTTACATTTTGTAAATATATGATTGTTCCATAAATTATTATTCAAATGACTGCTCAAATAAAATGTCTCTTTTTCAAATTATAAGCTTTAAGTTTTTTATGTGAATTTGTCGAAATAAAAATGTTTTTCATGTGAAAAAAAGGACAGACAAGAGTTTTGATTTCTAGTTAGATGCACTCAAGCTTGATTTAGATTGAATGACAATATAAAAGAAGACACCCAAGAATTTTGATTCCTATATAGATTTAGTCAACTTGATTTAAAAAGTGACAGCATGAATTATGTATATTTTTGGTGAAAATTGGGTTTTTTTTTCGGTTGCGTGAAAATTGGAGGTTTGAGACTGATTAGTTGGTTTAAGAATGTGAGTCTCATCATAATTATTTAGTCTTAAGTCAAGATTGTTTGGACAATATGATTGAGATCTTTTAGGTTATGGGTTTAATTAAGTCATGGTAACACATTGACTTAAATCTCTTGAGGAAAAAGTTGTCACACTTGTGGTCTTATCCATTTGAAATTAGTTTCTTTTTCATTACACACAATAAAATCAAACAATTCAATTTAAGTGGTTAGTAAACGCCAAATTGTTCGGATAAACAATTTTTCAGAGTAGGGTTAACACTAACTAAAAAAATAACGATGTTGGTAAAAAATCGTCTAATCTTACAATAATAATGTTGATTTGCTTCGGTTTGTGACTTCTACGGAGAATTTTTGTCTTGGGAAGAAATTGCATTTTTTTTGTAAGAAAAAAAAAATTGCATTTTTTAATTGATATACGTAATTTTTTTTTAACGGTTAATTGATATACGTAATGTTTTAGCCTTGTCAAATATTAATTAATATTCCAACTTTCTATTATTAATTTTGTACTAGAATACAATATTTTCAATTAAGAAAACAACAAATGAGACAAAAAAAACAGAGGAAACGGGATTGTAATATTTTGATAGCTTAGCTGTCTTGAAATAATAGAACAAAGTAAAAGGTTTGAAAGTAGGTGTCTCTCCTTCGATCATGGAGATGGAATTCGTAAATTAAAATTAAAGTCTCTTTCTCAATTTTCAATTTTTCTTACCACTTTTCTCATGGTGCTAGTTTTCTATTTATATATAATGTAGTTAGCTCCATTTGGTAATTGGATTTGTAATTCCTCAAAATATAATAGTCAAAAGAGGGAGTAACATCGTGTGTAGGTTGTACACATAAAACTACTTCATTTCATTGCAAATAATAATCAAAATACAAAAGACCCATATGAGATGGATAGATGTCATTAATAAAAAATTTAAACTTTTTTTCACTTTAACACGAAAGCAATTTAACTTGTTTGATGAAGTGGTCAGAAGTTCGATTGCGTATGAAGAAATTTTAGTTCAGAGGGAAGAACCATCTTATATCTTTTATAGATGTTAAAAAATGGTAGAAACTTATATATATTTTACTTCTTTTGATGTAATGTAGATGGAGATTTACATCACTTATTCTTTAGTTATGAGTTCTCTGATAATGTCTATAAATATCTTACATTGGCAAGCTTGCTCTTAGGCGATTTGGAAAGAAGAAAAAAAATAGGATTTTCAACTAACAAACTTTTACATCTCATGTGATTGATTGTATAAAGATTCAAGTTTGGTGGTGGATGAAAGTAGAGGATTCTAGCTTTTCTTATGATTTAAATAAATCACTAGAGGCTTAATCTTTTGCAATTTTCATTGGATTTTGCTCTTGTTTAAGTGAGCATTTTGTATTGTTTGGGTGCTTTTTTTTTTATCAAAGATGGAAACTGTACTTATGCTAAAATAGTATATATTTTTAAGCCCATATTTTTATTAATATATCAAGATTTAATTATACATGAATAGAAGACAAACAGATAATAAGTTGTGCTGTTAAGTCTTTTTGAATGACAAAAGCAAACTTTGTTAACACAACATTCATAGACTTAGGAGACATGACATTGTTGTGCATGATCTTTTGAATTCTATGTATAAGGTTGATATCCTCTGGTGCTAGGAAGCCAAAAACGTCAAAAGCAAATGCTATAAAAGTATGTTGATTGTCAGAACATGATTTCTCATATTTGGCCATTTTTCTTGACGCGACTTTTAAGGCTTTCTGCCTACCATAAAAGCCCCGGCCCCTAAGCTCACAAGGGGCGAAACTCTGATCAAGTCCACACATGCATGTTTTTCTCCTACCCATCCGTACATCATAACATTTGCAAGTCTAAGTGTCAATCTCTATCTAGTGGGTCAGTCGAAAAGATCATTGACACCTCATTCCTTATTGATATTCTCGCCCGTGTGAATATATCAAAAAGGACATCCCTAACAAACTCAATAACTATAGTCTTTCTTATATATGAACATTCATTTCTATAATTAAGATTCTTTTATTTCTCATAAACTTTGTTCTCTTGAGCAAGCGACTATAGTCTAATATTTTCTCAAGTACTTAAGTCGAACTTGGATTCTCCCCACAAACTCAATGATGATTAATCAACTCAACCACACTCATTATTAAGTGGATCATTGTGGTGTTTAATAGTAAATCGTCATCCCAGCTCTCCAAAACCGTATTCTGCGGGGTTGAACTGTTGTCTTCTTGCTTTATCAATTGAACAATTTGAACTAACCATCATTAGATAGATTGTGTGTGTTTTTTCCTTAATTTGTGAAACTGAGACAATGTTCAGATTATATGTTTAATACTGACAAGAATTTTTTGAACTGCTCGGAAGAATATATCTCTGATTTAAATTATAAAGTATTTTGTTTAGAAAAATAATAATAAAAAACTGGGAGAAGTTTTGTTCAGATTATGATTTATTCGTTCTTATTAAAAAAAATTATTTATTTGTTCTATGATTATGTTTATGTGTAAAGTTAATACTAACCTAATTGTTAAGAAGAATCGAGTCTGATTTTCGATGGAAATAATTTTTGTTAGATTCTAATTGCTTTTCAACTGAACTCCAAATTACTAGGGTTTTTTACCTCTAGTAACAAGATGATTATCACAAAAAGAAAAGCTAATACTCAACTCAAGTTGCAATATTTTAATCTTCGCCTTTATTTTCTTGTTAATTGAGATCAATCAAGGAATAATAGTTGTCATTAACAATTAATATTGTTGAATCTTTTTCATCTTTTGATATGTAACCACCAACCGTGTGTGTATAAAATTCCTCTAGTAATGCTGGAATAAAATTGCTTTCTTCAATGTGAATACAAACAATTTAAAATCAGATTGTTCAACTTGTGGTTTAGGGATAAGAATATCAATTTTTGTTAATAATAATTGGGACAGGGTAGCAACTGCTTTATTTGCTAGAATATAAAAATATTATGTATTATTGTATATAGACTAAGATATGGCATCTAAAATTATTATTTTTTGTGATAACATATTATTATTTTTTATTCTTATATAATTTAAGGTAAAGTTATAGGATGTTTAATAAATTCGTATAAATTTTGAAGGTATATCAGCAAAATTGTAACTACATAAGTAAAACACTGATTTAAGCATAAGTCAATTAAAAGTGTGCCCCCACTTAAGACTTTATCCGCATTTTACTCCATAGGAGATTACTAATTAAGCAGCCTGGATAAAAAGTAAAGACTTTCTTGACCAAAAAAAAAGAGTAAAGACTTTTGTCTTTAACATTGCCATTTTTACATCTTATTTTCCTCCGTGATGGCATCCATGCATGTGCAATCATATTTTTTCTATTATTAATTTTGCCACATATTTGTTTTTTCACAAAAAAAAAAGTTCATGTTGAAGCATATAGTTTGAACAACATTAATAAGTGAAAATAATTGGATCTGACAACAGAGAAAATCCCCATCGTTCGTACCAAACAGTCTGATTAAATATTTGAGAATTGAGAATACATATATAGAATAAAATATAAATATGTCTCGTAAATACTCCTCTATACATATATCTCACTCTACCAAACTAAAAACATTCAACTCTTGCAAAGAATCGTGACAACTAATTAATTAACTAATTAGTTGTCAATTTAACATTTTTGTTCATATCCCTCTATGAATTAGACATACTAAACAAACACGCTAATTTAGGCAACTTGTTTGTCTCTTTCCTTGATAGTTTATGAATGATTGTTGATTTTAAACCTTTCACGAAAAAATATATTTATATTAAAGTTTACTTATGGTAGGTGGTGGAGATCAAGCTCTCTCCTTGTCATTATTTCACTACTCAACTCTTTTGCTTTGCAGTAATATAGGAACACCCACTTTTAATATACTCGCATGGTTAATCACTTTAAAAAATATGATTAACTTAGTTGAGTATGGAGTTAATTCAATTTACAATTTGAATGTAACAATAATTTTTAGCATGAACTGAATTAACTTTCTACATATATATAACTGAATTATTATACTTTTACCTTTAATTAACTAGGTGTTGCATAGTTGTAGGTGTACGAAAAAATGGATGTCTATGAAACATTTTTCTTTACTTCATGTGTCCCAGTGTGATTAAATCTTACTTGGTTCTATCCTAAATTTCATGTCTCTCCATTTGTTTCTTTAACTAAAAAAAATGGTTTGTGTAATTAGTGAAAAAGTCAATGACTTTATACATTTGTCAAAAAGAAAATGTAGAAAAAGAACTTTTGTGCACTATATTTTCATATTGGAGACCAGAGCAAAAGTTAACTTTAATCTCATGCGGTATAATAGTGAAAGCATACCATATTTTGGATCTTTAAGCAGTAAAAGAGAAGAGGAAAAAAAACACTCCATTATATTACTTGTTCCCCCACCCTAACAATATGTATGATGATTTTCTTTTCATTTGTTTGATTGAGTAATGAAGCAATTAATCATGAGGTTTAGTTATAGGTAGTAACTAACAAACTATATTTTATATCATAGAGTCAACACGTACTTTTTTTGTTACTTATTTCGTCGTTTTCCTAGCCTTCATAGTTTATGGGGAATTAGTGTAATTTAGAAATTTTATTGCAGGTAAAGTTATTGCTTAAGGAACTATTTGCTTCCATTATATATCTAAACTACTTTTTTTTGGTGGTGATATCTAAACTACTTTTGCTATTATTACAAAAGTTAACTGGAAAATGAACATCTTTAAATGGCATGCCGTTCAAGAGCATTTAAATTAAAATGTTTGCAGCGACACACACATAGACAGACTCACATGCATACAGTAAAAAAATTATGAAATGAGATTTTAAATTGAAAATAATAATGATAATAACATACTTGGTAGTTTTCTTTTAAGAACATATTTAGTAGTATTTGTTTGTTAAAATATACATTTACTGTATTTTGCTATTTACTAATGAAAAATGCTATCGAGTGCTTTAAAGCCACTCTTTAAAAGTTTAAATAGTATAAATTGGGAAATGCTGACGATACTCTTAAACTACAAGTTAATTAATCAAGTACAGAAATAGATTATTGAGATGAGTGCGTTAAATTTGATCTACAACTTTTTAATGAATTAAATGCACAAAATTTAAAAAAAATATTTTTTCTTTTAGGTTTCCTAACATATGTCTTAAGAGCATCCACAATGGTGACACCCATTTTTGGTTACTTAACTGAATCTCACATGACACATCACTAATTTATAATTTTATTTATAATTTTTTTTAGGAGTAGTACCTAAGTATTCAATCTCTTCAACCCAGTATCTCACACAAATTTCTTAAATGAAACCCACTAATCAACTATCAATAATTTTATATCATTATAAAAAATATTTTTTCTTTTAGGTTTCCTAACATATGTCCTAAGAGCATCCACAATGGCGACACCCACTTTTGAGTACTTAACTGAATCCCACATGACACATCACTAATTTATAATTTTTTTTAAGAGTAGTACCTAATAAGTATTCAATCTCTTCAATTCAGTATCTCACACAAATTTCTTAAATTAGACCCACTAATCAATTATCTATAATTTTATATCATTATATTTCACTTTTTTAATATTAAAAGAGTGTGGACCCCGCTTAAGACTATGGGTCTTAAATGAGACCTCGAAAAAGTTTCTCCTCAATGGGAATATCTAATAGGTATCAGATCTTAAATGTTGAAGACCCTCCCATTAGAGATGGTATAAGGACACAAATTAGCATTACTCTAGTATGTTACTCCCTTCGTCTCATAATAATTATCTCTTTACCCATTTTTCTTTTTCTCAAAATAATTGTCACTTTAGAATACCAATGCAGCATTTATTATTTTTGTTCATCATTATACCCTTATTTATTGAATTTCATCCAACTTAACTACTCTACTAACTACAATTAATAAGGGTGTTTTAGTTAATAATATTAATTTTACCATCAAAATCAACACAATTAATTATTTCCTAAATAATCGTGCATAAACCTTAAACGACTATTATTTAGGGACGGAGGGAGTAATTATCTTAGAACTTTGAAACTTACGTATTCAATGCATTGAAAATTAAAGTGTTAAAACTTTTTAGTAAATAATTTTCTAATTGAAAATCCTTAAAGAGTGTCTTTAGTACACTCATTAACAAGATTTTTAGTATTTTATCATCTTTTGGGTGAAATAATTTAGCTCAAATGATTAATGAGCTTAATCAAATTGATTAAAGTTGGTTCGAGAGATTTAGTTTGAAATTAAAAAATGAAAATGAAACAAGTTTTCCATTAAGATTGTGATATAAATAACAATTACTAACTCTTAAATAGCTATTCTCAAATTTAACATATAAAACTAAATATTTTTTAACACAAAAATAGTCCATGTAGTCAACAATAGGGATATTGCATTCTATATGCAGGCGTCGGGGTTCGAACCCCAGACACTCCACTTCTTCACAATTAAATTGTGTGAGCTCTAGCCACTAGACTACTTGAAAGAGAAAAGAAAAAAAAAAGATTACAAAAAGAGTTGAATGAGAAAGTACTAAAATGTCTAAAGATAACAGTCCTGGTTTTTAGTCTGCAAGAGTGATGGAAAAGATAGATATGCAAGAGATGTCATATTACAATTAACGAAAATACATTGCATTCCATAAATAAAACATGGAAATTAAAGTTACACATATAGTTGAAGTATAGCCTATATTTACTCGGTCTAAACAGGGTCGGCTTAGCACCAAAAATCAACAAATCAAATATAAAAAATATAAACATAATACTCTCACAAAGGGAAACTTTGGAATTTGAAATGAACAATGAATATAAAAATAAATACAGCTCTACATGTTCTTCCTTTCAAGTTATGCCTTCAGATGCGTTCAGTAAGAGAGAACACTACCAAAATGTCTTCAACACCACCAAATGGGTTCTGTTTGAGCGCCAGTCTAATATCCCCAAATAAAAGAGGTGAATGTGTACTCTGCCAAGCTTCAGAAGCAGTTCAAGATCACTAGCCCACTTTTGTTAAGACCACAAGGAACTCAGTTTGGATGCCAGCTTGGCACTCTTGTAGTCCTCCCGAAGTTGAATAAATCTGGGCATCAAAAAGGAATTAACATTTTATCAGCAAACATGAGCTATAACATTCAATTATTTATTTGAGGGTGACCCTTTTTTTGCAGGGAAGAGTTGGATTGTGACTAATGACAGCCGTAAAATTATTGAAGGGTGACCTATTATTTTTGGGGATTAGTCTCATGATTCATCCAAAAATTTACCTTGTAAAATTATTGAATGGTAAGGAAACCCCAAAAGGAAATAACAATAATAACAATAACAACAACAACAACAACAACAACAACAACAACAATAATAATAATATAGATAGAAACCACAAATAAGAGTACCAATGTATTCATCGTAATTATACCTTTGCGCATCTTTCCGAATGCTGGGTGTACCCTCAAACAAAGTTGAAAGACTCTCCGGAGCAACAATGAAGACATTGGCCAATCTACAGAAAAATGTTAAGAAATCAGTTTGACAAACTTGGTAGGCAAGGGCAGAAATTCAAAGTTTTTTTTTGCATATGTTGCTCAGCTTACATGCCCAACAATTCAAATTTTTCGTCAACGGAAGGAGCATTGAAACTACGCACAAACTCTCCATACTCGGTAATGTCACGCTTCAGTCGCAATCCCCCACTACAAAATATTTCATAAGCATACCACAGTCAGCACAACAATTGAAAAATTGAGGACAAAAAAGTTCCCATACAAGTTACAACACAAAAGAGAAAGATGAGGATAGAGAAAAGAGTTCAGCAAACAAACACCCTCAACGAAGATCAATTTGCGACTAGAATCAGGGGAAATACCTTGGATTGAAAGTGTATTTTTGCCAATGGTTTAGCAGAACCTTGTGCAAGCGATTTCCCTAAGAAGACAAATCAACTATGTTATGATAAAAATTGGCACAATGAGCCGAAAATAACACAACATTCATCATAACCATCTCAACAATTAGCATCTACAGATTAAAAGTTTATTGCAAATAAAACCAGTAACAAAACTAGTACGGTACGCCAAGATGATTATTCAGTACAATCACTTGATGGAAGTGTAAAACATGTGGTGGAACTAATGCACATATAGCTTAATCAAAATGCTGTATTAATTTTTGGCTGAGTCAATTTTCATTTTAGAGTTTTGGTACAACACGTGTATCTTGTTCAGACACCACCAACAAATATCCCAAGTTTAGAATCCCATTGTTTTATCGACTCTTAAGACCATCTCAACGAAATGCTATAGGCTGAGTCTGGATCATCAATGTGAAAGATACAATTCAAACAAATATAGCAAGGCAGAAAAAAGGATAAAAATAATCAATTCGCAAGCCAACCCCAACAACAATAAAGCTATTTTACTGAACTGGCTCCAAATTTTGAAAAGAATTGATTATAAGTTGTTGAAAGCAATAAAGAGGCAGAAAAGCAATAAAGGATATTAAAAACTGAAAGCCAATCAGTGCAGCTTGCACCGAATTTGCTACCCAAGACAGAATACAATGGATGATAGTTGGATCTTCCTTGGTCACAACAAATGAATCGTCTTAGTAGAACATTGACTAGGGAAGGAACTACCGCTAACAAGTAACAAGCAAATAATTAATCAAAAGAACCGCCTTTCCCCCATTAAAAAATAATAATGGACTAAAAAGGGATTCTCCATAATAAGTTATAAATAAGGCTATATATATACTAGAGAGTCATTGTTAAAAAGTAACTTTGAACCAGCGATACTTTGTTATAAGATAGCAGAACCTTATATGAAGCTGCTTTGATAACTCTTTTGGTCTTAAAATTAATTGAGAACTTTTCAATAGGTCCGTGAATTTAGAAACATTATAATTGGATCCCTGAACTTGTCATTAATTTGCAATTAGATCCCTAATATGAAAAGTGTTTAATGATTCTCTGAACATTAAATAGTTTGTCATTAGGTCCCACAGGAATTTCTAAATAATGTGTAATTATGTCCTTCAACATTTAAATAATTTAGTAATTGAGTCTCTAAATTCACGGAACTAAATACAAATTATTTAAAAGTTCAGGGACTCAACTAAAAACTATTTAGTTTAGGGACGTAATTAAAAAGTTCTAAATAGTTCAAGGTCCTCCAGAATAATTAAAATTACAAAGAACATCCACCTATTGTTTTGGTACAAGCAGCTAACAATTTGATCGAAAAGACAACATCAAACCATATATAATGAATTATCAGAGATATAATACCATACCAATTCAGACAGAAATGCTTGTTTATTAAGGCCTTCTAAAGCAGTGAATGCAGACTCCAGCACCCGAGAAAGATAAGCGACAACCCTGACAAGGAAAACCGAATATAGTTGTTAAGAACTAAGAATATAAACAATAAAGATCAAAGATATAAATTTAAGCAGAAAAGACTGTTGATATCCCTTTAATGCATTGTCTGATATGAAATGAAATCACCCCCAAGTCACCTATGTTGCATAAGATTAATCTTTAGTCCCTAAACAACATGCAGATCTGTACTCTTGATAATCTATATAGCACTGCTTTTAAAACTTAGCGGGCAAGGAAGATCAGGAGTCAATATATTATCCATTATTTTCAATCATCTAAAACTAGATGCTAAGAAATCAGTGAACTGGAGCTATAGATATATTTTGTTGTTTTTCTCCTAGATTCTACTGATTCAAACATAAATTATATTTTGTATTTGTTTTTATTATTTTTTGCATGGTGTCATACATTTGTAGATATGTATGCACAAAAAACCAGTTTGTTCTCCAATTTTGAATCTTTCCTTCTTTTTTTGAAAAAGCAAAACATGAGATCTTTCCCATTCTTCGTTCAAAGACCAACCCAGTTTTTAAAACACTGCTATGTCAAATGTAAAAATAACTAAGTTTGTCCAAGCAAGATATACATAACATGAAATATCAATATCATCAATTTTATACTAGTTTCAACTCTTCAAGTAACGTCCACCTTGTGCAGGCATTAGTTGGCCGGTGGTCGGGAGCCATTCCATCATCAGGGGATTTATAATCTGTAGCCTTCTGCTCAGCAGAAAGCAATCGTTCTACCTGCAAAAAAGGTTGAGTGGAATACTTTAGGAACTAAGACTCAAATTTATATATAAAAATATGTGGGAAATATCCAGACAAATTATCATAATAGTTATGCTTATGCAGACACTGCGTAGCCATTAGTAGTGAGTAGATTGTATGCAGTCGAATGATAGAAGTTTTACAATAGGTAGTTGAACACTGGCTATCATTCGCCATATTACAGACCAAACTGACCTCAGCCATGACAGTTTCAATACACTGTTGTAATCCTTTGTAAGCAGCAGCCTCTGCACTGGACATTGCTGTAGCCATTTCTTCACAAGCAGCAGCATGTGCACCATCCACAGGAAGCAAAAGCCTAGATATAGAATTGGAAAAGTACTGTAGAGAAAAAGTCATATCTGTTAAGAGGTTTTATTTATATTTATACTTATGGTAAAAAAAATATTGAACTCAACAAGACTCCTCATCATACTTGTTGAATGATAGCTACACTGCTTCCCGAACGTTGTACAGCAACCATGAAAGATCTAAAACTGCTTTCACCAGCAGCAGCCGCAGCCTCTGCCTGCATATCAACAAGTAACTCTTCATTATGTTTGGCTAAATGTCCTCTAATTTCATACTACACAGAACTTGAACAACATTAAGCAAAAAGTTCATGTGATTACAGCAGATGCAGCTGCAGCAGCCACCCTACGGCTAACACTTGTACCCAGCACAAATCTTTCCCTCAAATTAGCAGCTTCGGTCAGACCGTCTCTAGCTCGTTCAAGACCTTCAGCTATATATTGACTAACCTGTAAAATAAATCAAGAATGACTCCAGAAGAATGAGCTCCTGCCCACAAAAAGTATCAAATATCTGAATGATGACAAATTGTGAAATTTACTTACTTGGTCTAGCAGGCAAGTAAACACTGCTTTTACAAGGGTTGCCAGTGTAGAAGGCTGTAAAATAACAAGTTTTAAATTATAGTTGCACTTACCAAGGATTAATTTATCAAATTCAGAAAAAGAATATTAGCATCTTAATTCTTAACAACCGAAAAGTTGGCAAGTGCCCAAAAAGCGTAGGAACATCAAAGACTGGTGAAATCTGTTTGGATAGTACTATAAAACACAAACTTGGATAAAAAAAAATATTATTTATTTTTGGTCAAGTAGCCTAGTGGCTAGAAACTCACCTCTTAAGGTGAATAAGTGGGGAATTCGGGGTTCAAACCCCGGCCCATGCTTATATTATGCAATGTCCCTACCACAATTGAGCTAAGCTAACGGGAACCAAACTTAGATAAATATTTTATCGACATTAAATGAATTTAATACAAATTAATTTGTCCACTAGCTAAACTAAATTGAAAGAGCCAGCGTAGGATGAAAGAAAAATCAAAACATGCTGAAGCTTAGCTCATGAAAGTAAACTTCACATATCTTGTTTCTTACATTCAGGCAGTCAGACTTCTAATCCAACTGAACAAAACCAACTAGGCAGAAGTCCATATTGAAGTTACAAGCAACAGCTATGATGCAGAGGATTCTTCAGAAAAGAAAAAAATGCCTTTTCAAATTCCAATTTCCAATTGTAGAAGAAATTACCTGTGAGGAAAAAAGATTGCATCTTGTGATTGCTTCTTCATTCCAACGCACAAACTCTGTTACAACAGTGACAGATATTTGCTGCTGAGAAGAAGCTACTGTAGCTCCCTTTGAGCGTCCAATTGTCCCAGATGAATCAGAAATCTGGCTTTCAGCTCGCAATTCTTCCATCTGCATTGCATTTATCCATGTAAAGGTTTTTGAAACCAGATTCAATTAGGAAGGGAGGGAAGTTGAAACGATTGCAAACCTTGACTTTATATAATTGTCTAAGAGATGCCTGCTCATATTCAGGATATTCATCCTTGTGACTTGAAAACAGGGACTCTGTCAGGCCTGATCCGCAAAGAGTAATACAAGAATGAAGCATGTCAAGTATCAGTGCATATTTATAAGATGGTCAGAGGATATAAAACTAAAATAGTCAGAAGCAAGAAAGTTAAAAATTGCAGTGAGGCATGAATAGAGCTTTTGGGAATCGAAAATTAAATATAACATTTGCCATTTAACTATATAATAATTAAACTTCCACGTTTACCATTAAAAATACTTCAAAAAAAAAATTATTGCATGTGTGTACAAAACCATTGTTCCTTTTAGAGACGAGTCAATAAAAATCAGGCACAATCAAAGTCAATTCATTACCCTCAACATCCAAGTCACCACATCCTACAGTTCGGAGATCTCTAGCAATTTCTTGGGTCTTTTCATACGACACAGCCAGCATGCGAAGATACTACAGCCTCAAACCAAAGGCAATTTACATTGAGATCAGCCTTCAGTCTAAACTGACATTTGAATGAAAAAATGAAGTCGGTTGGTTAATTATACTCACGAATAGGAGCCCACCTTCCTCCATGGAAGGTAAATTTACAAGAGATGGTTTAACTAATAGTTTGTCCAGAAGGGCGGTGACACGCTGCTCTAAGACTCGCTGCATCCAGAATAACAATATAAAATTACAAATTCAGTTTTTATGAATGCGTCAAATGAAACTACCTATTCAAAGCCACAATACTCAGTGAGGATCATTTTATAGTACCTGAACTAAAATTGACATAACTTCGTTGGGTGAAGGGAATACAGCAGTGATTGTTGCAGCCTCTTTACGTACAGTATCTGCAACAAACTACCTGTCATTGCTGATTCTTGCAAGAAAAAAAAAAACGCTACATTAACAGAATAAATTATACTTCGAACCTGTGATTTCTTTGTACAAGGAGGAAAGCCCACGAGCAACATTATTAGGACTACTTTGTGCAGCCTGGTCACCTAGAACCAGCCTGGTGTCCGCATTCATTACTTCCACATCAATAAACATTGGACGTGTTGCCACATAATGTTGCATGGCACTTGTGCCCCTGTTGAACTGAATTGCAAAGAGCAATTTAGTTAAATAGATGCACTTATTTATCAAATATTAAACATTTGATACATTTCTAAATTTTGAAAAGCATTTGTTTAATCTCCATTACGATAAGCAAGTGAGCAGCATATACTGCAAGCACAGGAAGCAAAGGAGAGATATTCCAAACCATAACATTGTACAAATCATAAATCAAAGTCAGGGCTCTATTTAAAGAGTGCTCAATATGATTTGAATCTATATGCTGAACCATTTATTGAACACTAAATTCCTTGCAGTATTGGCAAATTCATAATAAAAAACTTAAACAAGCAATGGACAAATATTGTTAGGGAGGGAGTACGGGGGCGGCAAGAGAGGGGCAATCAGGTATAACAAACTTTATTACCTGAGACAAAATTTTGGCACATTCTGCCATTGTGGTCAATTCTCTTTTCTGTGACGCTGCATCGAACCGAGAAAGCAATCTATTCTCCAGTTCTGCAGAAATGGTGAAAAGGTTATGAAACTTTTATTGCTAGAGAAACCTAAAAGTCAGATTTTAACATTCATGAACTGCCACTAAATATTTTGTTCTTACCCTTATGTAAGGAGGTCAGTTACTTCAAAAGGGTCTATTTATTCTTATGCTCTTAAAAGTAAAGAGGAGTAAAAAAACTGACCATGGGCCATGGTATAAAGGAAAGGTAAAATTGAGCTAACTAATGAGTTGTGCTCGAGGCTAAATTAAGTCATTTTCTTACCTTCGTATCAAAGAGATAGGGTAATAAATAAAACTTTCCACATAACTTAATTTCTCAATACTCGGTTGTATTAGGATCACACCATATATAAGAAGTATCAGACAAGATAGACAAATACGTCCCCCAAAATTAGATATTTGCCTTTCAATAGAAAAAATACATCGAATGGATAAACGCAGAACACAAGCTCAATGAACTCCTTAAGGGAAAATTGTCTATGAAATTCCACCTAGACAAAGTTATCTAATTATGAAAGCTCAAAGAGATGCATGCAAGAAAATCATAGAGACTAGAGATGCATGTGTGATCAACAAACTTAGTTTCCCTATAGCAAGAACCTACTTAATAAGTACTGAAATCTGTCATCATCACTGATAGATCAAATTGTCTATGAAATTCCACCTAGACAAAGTTGATCAGCTTTATAAGGATCGCAAAAGTCTTAAGAGTTTGAATCGTGTACTTTGTCATTCATGCAATTCTTGTAGATGAATGATATTGTATGTTCATAACAGTTGTAACAGGAAATATGCATAACCTTTGTTCCCTTGATTATTCAGTTTGTTTGACTGAATAAACATAAAAAATTCATGCAAACTGTATTTCTTCATTTTTAAAGGAAAGTTAATTTGTACAAATTTTTTGTAAAATACTGACCATTACAGTATTCCTGTAAATTAGCAACTGCAACTTCTAATCCCCGGCTCGCAGTTGCATTTCCCACCGCTGATGGTGCAGTTATACCATGTCTTCCAATATCTTCTTCAGCAAATGATCCTGAAATTAACAGAATTGGCTCAGCCCTGACATAATTTGGTCAAAGCTTTATAAAAATATTTAAAAGATATCTTAATGCTTACGCAATTTTTGGGCAATTGAAGCAGCCTCAGCAACACGGCTATCATCAGAAAAAAGAGGAGAAAGCTCCATCAGGTCACCAGGGCTGCTATTGAACTCCATTAAGTACTGCAGAAATTAATCAACCATAAAGGTAAATTTTCCAACATTAATGATGGTGTAACCCAAATGAATTGGCTGGTATTTACTTTTATCAGCTCAATAGTTTGACTGGCCGTTTCTCGCTGAGCATCTGCACTCTGACAAGAAAGAACAAAATTGCAAATGAGATTATATTTAACACACAAAGGACTAATCAACCTACAAATAAAACATCATAATACAAGTAAATGTGAGATCCCAGTTCCTCTATCAAACACAGATTAAGGGTGGAAGAACTCCGCTCCCTACCTGGAGATGATCTCCTATCTTTGCAGCTGTCTGACCAACACTTGATATACGAGAATCCAACCTCGCAAAGCTTTCAAACAACCCATCTACACCTTTCTCTAGCTGAAAAGGAAACAAACACACATATTCAAAACATCATTCCAATTCAAAATTCCCAAAAGATTATTCAGCGCTGTTTACATAACATGTTATAGAAGACCCCCATTATTTTAAAGAGGAATCCTAGCAACAACTCTTTTCAACAAACTTTCTATTATAGGTCCATCCTCTAAAATATCACCACATTCTTCAAAAGGTGATCAAATTACAAGGCAACTGAATAACGAGACTGTTAAGAGTGTGTTACTAACAATTCTCATCCGTAAAATCAAAAATACCAAAAAGCATAACTAAAAAGGAAGACCTAGCCAATCTATTTCAAGGGAAAACAAAGTTTCCAAACATCATAAGGGTAACATTAATTTTTCCTTTTCTATTTCATTACATTTAGAAAGGAAAAAAAACTTGGAAATTCCAATATAATAACACAAACAAAATAGTTCAGAAATAAACCTCAGCTAGTGTCCTCCGATGCTTAGAGTCTTGAACAGAAACATCTTTCTTAAGATTGTGTAGTCTCCCATCAATCTTCATTCCAAAAACACAAAAATAACATTAACACATAATGTTGTAAAATAGCACTATAGCATTCTACGATACACAATTTAGGCCCTTTTTGGATAAACAACTTATTTGCAGCTTAAAGCACAGACAATTGTCATGATATGCGCTTATGTATATGTCATTTCTATGCCAAAAGATAAAATAAAGTAAAATAGCTACATCCTATGGCTTTATTTGGCAATGCCAGATTTTGAGCTTATAGCTTATAAGCTCGTATGACAAATAAGACTCGTTAGATAACATTTTTTTCTCACCGGCTTATAGCTTATCATTTTTCTCTCTCAATTATACCCCTGAAATCTAACTTGAAAAAAATTAAATATTAATTAAACATCTCTTTTTTATGTCATTTCATATTTATAAGCTAGTTTAACCGCTAATTTTACTAAACACTGCAAATTCAATCAACTAGCTTATCCACTATAAGCTAGCTTATCAGCTATCCACTATTTTTTGTAAAACGGAGCCTATAAGCTGTTTTCCTAAGCTATATTATAGAGCTTACGAAAATAAACTCAAATAAAACAGCTTATGAACAATGTCATAACTCAAGTTGTTTTCAGTCACAAGTTTTCTCAAACAGTCTCACAAAACATATGCCACTAGATAAACTCGAATAAGCCAATCCAAACAGGCCCGTAGTACAGAATATTGTCAAATATCAGCTATAGCAACACTATAATAGCAAACTTAGTATTGCCCAATTTGATGAAACTACTATTTTCTGCAACCCGCGATTATTAATATTGCATCAACCTAAGAAGGCTCTACTTGGCAATGCCAAATTTTGAGCTGAGCCGATAACTTATTGCTTATAAGGTCATATGGCACAAATAGACCTGTTTAGTAACAATTTCTCTCACAAGCTTATAGCATATAGCTCTTAATTGAAAAAAGTTTAATATTAATTAAAAAAAAACTTTTAATGTCATTTGACACTTATCAATAGCTAGCTAATTTTACCAAACACGATAAATTCAATCCGTTAGTTAGTTATCCATGTAACCTCGCCCGCTATCAACTAACTTATCAACTATTTTTTTTCGAGTATAAATCTCGAAATTAGAATTTCGAATCAGACATTTGTAGATAATTAAGAGCTAATAATTACCTGTTTACGTAGCTCAAGCAATTCCTTACAAGAATCTTTGAACAAAGACAAAAGCTTCTCAACTTCAGGAAACAAAGGACTCGTAGCAACTTGCGAGTATTTATTTTGCACAGCATCAGCACCTTCCGATTCAAGGTCTTCTAATTTGAACGAAGGAAGAAGCTCGTTCACCAAATTCCCGAACAACGCATCGAACGAAAAATCACCCTAACATAACCGAATTTCATTTCATTTACATTACATTTCATTTTCGAAATTTCACAAAACGAAATTGAAGAATTGAACGAACCTTGAAATCATCGATGTCGAGAATGAGAGGGAAGGAAGCAGCGGAGGATGCGGATTTGGCGGTTTTGGGATCGGTTTTGGCTGCATCTCGAGGTTCTCTCATCACGGCGGAACGCGACGCGGTGCGGTGGTGGAGGTTGCTACGGTGTTGTTTTCCCGATCTGGTGGAGATTATGAGGAATTGCGATTGGGAGTGATGTTCTTTGATTATATCGTTATGGCGCGTTTGGATGTAAACTGAAAGTGTAAAAGTTAAAATTGAAATGAAAATTGCAAAATGAATGGAAAATCTTATACAACCAAAGTTGGAGTGAAGGAGGACGAAGAACACAACCAAAGTTGAAGAAGCAACCCAATGTTGCTAAAAAATAATTTTTAAATAAATTTTTCGACCTTGAAAAATATGATGAATAATAATTTTAACTGCTTTTCGTATGGTTCTTACTTAAAAATACATATTTTTTAGATATAACAAATTGAGTAAAATATGGATATTAGAAAATCATAATGAATTTAATTAAGTACCATACGAAAAGCACATAAAGAATTGTAGGTTTTTTCCTAATAATTTTAAGGGGATGTATTAAACTAGGATTTTAAATGACAATTTCTTGTTTAAAAAGTCTTGTGAATTTTAAAAGATTTTGTGAGATTTTAATAACTTTAGTGATTTTAAAAGATTAACAAACTTTATAATTTAGATTTCGATAGATTTATATCATAGGATGGTAATGTATTGATTTATAAGATTTCAGAAGATTACGAATTTTAAAGATTCATTGAAAAAAATAAAGATTATAACACACTCTTTTCCACGATATTCTCAATACAAACTCTTTTATTTATTTGTACGAGAGAGATAGAGATGAAGACAGTATAGAGATAAAATTATACAAACAAGAAAATTAGCTTTGTTTTATTGATTAAATAAAAGGAATGGGCATGGAATTAAAGTGCATACTGGGGGTGGGCAAACCGTCGGAATCGGCCTCAAAATCGCATACCGATCAAACCCACAGTTGGAATAACATCACCCAGATTCGTCCGTTTCAGCTTACGGTTTTTGCGGATGGCGGATTTGCGGTTTTTGCGGGTGGTCGGTTGGTTTGCATCGGTTAAACAATTTAAAAAAAATTATACAAAAACTTTGGTGAATCTAGAACCTTAACATGAAATAAATCAAAAAATGTGAATCTCATAATAAACTTCAAACTCAAATCTACAAAGATACGAGATAGCTAAAGTTGTTGGTGTACTTCACGAATTAGATCTTGGTTCTTGAGATTCAAAGATATAGAAAATAAAAAAGAATGGGTTGTATGAAGAGTAGTATCTCCGTTGTGGCTGCAGTATATCTTAAATTGAAGAAAATGATGATATTTTCTGTGTTATTTTCGTGGAAGGGAAGTGAAACCAGAAAGAAAGAATAGTGACCTAGAAGATGAAATATGTTTGAGAGATGATCAAGTAAAATTCCAGAAAACATTCGACTTTTTTGTTTTAAGAGAGAGAAACATGGACTACTGCTATTCTAGAGTGATTTTCACTTTTTAGTATTGATTGTTATTGTTAGTAAAAATAATTAAATGGAGTTACAGTTGCAGTCAACTTTACTAATAAAAAATATTTAATACACATTTACAAGAAAAGTGTGGGTCTCGAGAACTCCCTCCTCCTTCACATGACCCTTGAGAATATGAATAAAAATTAAACATAAGTAAATTTTGTCGGTTTTCGGTTTATGTTGGGTGGAATTTGAACATCCACACTTGACTGTTGCAGTCCAAACTGAACCGAAAAGGTTCACCCGATGACCCACTAGACCGATCACCCATCTGCCCTTTTTCACTCTTTTTTTTTTTCGAGTTCGGGTGGGGTCGGTTTTTTGTCCACCCCTAGTGTATACATATGTTTCCTAAAGTGTACAACTCAATTTTACCTAAATTATTTTCCAATCAACAGTTGTCACTTTCACATATCTTTTTCTTTCTCCCTTTTCACATATTCTTATCTCATTAGTAACTCCATTAACCGTGATCCTCTGAACCTCGCTACCTTCACTAATCCTTCGGACCTCGTCATAGAGATCATCAACGAGTTTGTTGAGGACAAAATCCTTATTTGATGTTTTAAAGATTACAAACATTTAATACTTGTTTTTTAACTTGTTATCTACTAATGAATTTTGTGAGAAATGTTTCATGAGAATGTTCTTAACATAAGAA
>Ga0228710_1001388_pt1 | contig 36151 bp, 15 predicted proteins | sample MedpolnodulmetaG_FD_177995 | JGI IMG/M metagenome (GOLD analysis project Ga0228710, IMG submission 177995) | Root nodule microbial communities from Medicago polymorpha collected in Santa Monica, California, United States - pink nodules | ecosystem: Host-associated > Plants > Roots > Nodule...
GCTCTGTATCTGCTCTGCATCTACTCAATGATGCGTTGGATTTGACCCTCAATGATTCAATCCAGCAATTTATTGACAAGTTACATTTATCTGGTTAATGAGGTTTCAATCAAGTTTACAAAAGATTACAGTTTGAATTATACCGTAGATATACAAATTTTTTTTATGATGCTCTCTCTAGTTTTATATATATATATATATATAATTAGATCAACAAAAATTGATTTATTTAAACTAAATTTAAACTAAAATATATCAATTAGAGTAGCTACTATATCAATGCTCTTCTATACATATGCTTTCATCGGATCGGGTGAGCTCTGAGACCTAGTTCACTTGAACGTTTATTTAGATTGGTGTTTTATCGCCCGTATTCACTTATGAGAGCCTTCCTACCAAAAAACTAGAAGATGGTATTTATAGCTTTTAAGTAAATGTGGTTGATTTGTCTTTGTTGTGGTTTTAATTTATTTATCATTCATCTAAACAATAATGTATTTTCTCATGTAACACGAGCATCCGTTAAAATTTCCACCGTCAATTTGAAAAGAAAGAGAAAGAAAAGTTGGTAAAAAATGAGTTTTAACAGTATAAAGAAAATTGAGAAAATTCATTATCCATCAAACACATACTTACCAAAAGGCTTAATTACACTTCTGGTCTTCGTGTTTTGACTTACTCACGAAAATGGTCCTGCCTCTTTGAATCAGAACAAAATTGTCCTTCAAGTATCATTTTTGTTGCAGTTTTAGTCATACCCCCCATTTTATCCTCCAAAAACGCTGATGTGTCAGAATTTTAACCGACGTGGCCAATAAAACACCTATGTGGCAATGCATATGTGGATAAAACAGGTTTTTTGAATTTCAAAATACAATTTAATAATTTCAAATATTGAAACAAAAAACAATTAAAAGAAATGGGAAATTTAATTTGAAATAAAATACATGAACCCTAATACCCAAATTGGATTTCAATCCATTCAGTTTCTCATATTCTTCCTCAAATTGGGTTTCAATACATGAACAATTAAGCCTAAATTTTAACCTTAAAAACTAAAGGTTAGCGTGATAGTGCCCCAACATCATCCTCTTCCTCTCTTCTTCTTCTCCAACCTTGCCTTATTCAAATTCACGGCTTCTCAAATTCCCAACTAGCAACTTTAATTAAAACCTACTCTAATCTTCTCTATTACGATCTCAACGAATTCTCAATTTCAACTATGTTTAATTTCTTCCTTTTAGGTTTCGTTGTGGCGGAGACAGCGAGAGAAGGTAACATTGTTGGGTTGCGAACACAGAAACAAAACAGACTTTTTTTTCAGTCACGGTCATCGTCGTCAACTTCGAATGCGGAGATTTGCAAATGTTGAAGGTTGAGGAAGAACATTCTAGATCCGGTTTGAGAAGATCTTGAAAAAATCTTTAACCCAAATTTATGAGTTTTATTTGATTCTTCGAATTTGGATTTTGAGAGTTTTAGGGTTTGAAGGTTGGTGATGGAGGTGAATCTGAGTTTAGGTTAAGAATTGATGAAGAATTTAAGGAGAGTGCAGTGATGGAGAGGTAATTGGGTATGAATTGGTATGCAGTTTGTATTCTAACTATCTAGAAAAACAAAACAAGAGGTAGTAGCAGCACCTCGACCCTTCCTCTACTTCTTCAACAACATGAGTGTGTGTGTTAGATTCATTTTTCTGGGTGTGATTTTGAGGAAGATGAATGTGTGTGTGAGAGATTGTAGATTCAGTAAATGAATGAATGAATTTGTAGATGAAGATGAATGTTGTTTGAACATTTAATTAAGAAATTTTTAATTGTTTTTTGTTTTAATATTTGAAATTATTAAATTATATTTTGAAATTCAAAATACCTGTTTTAATGACATGTAAATGACATTTTTTAAATTGGCAATGCCACATAGCCAAAATTCTGCCACCTGTGCGTTTTTGGAGGATAAAATGGGGGTAGGACTAAATTGCAACAAAAATGATAATTGAAGGACAATTTTGTTCTATTTTAAAGAGGCATAACCATTTTTGTGAATAGGTCAAAACACGAAAACTAAAATGTAATTAAGCCTTGCTAAAAACAAAACAAATCCAGCAATATGCATTTACTCACGTGTTCCGTCTTGAATTTACTTTTGCTTTTAGGCTGGATTGCACATATCAGGGTACCTTTTTTCTGAAATTTTTTCCTAACCTAGCTAATTACTAGTACTAGACATGGTTTGGTTACCGTTATTTTCCTCGTGCAATATCACCAATATCAAAGTTCCATGACTCCTTGTGGTTAGAGGTGTCAATAGAACCCCAAATTATAAAACCCATTTAAAAAAGTCCTCATCAAGTCTACTAAATGAAAGGCCTCTAATTGAACAAAATTATATGGGGCCAAACCCACTATAAAATCTATTTATTTGTGGGCCTAAAAGAGCTCCATATTAATTATTTCAAAACAAAATTTGGTAAAAAATAAGTTTCTTTTTTAACTAAAAAAAAGTTTTTTCGGTAAAAAAAAGTTTTTTTTAGGTAAAAAAAAGTTTTTCGGTAAATTATTTTTTTGGGTAAAAAAAATGTTAATAGAAATTTTGGAGTTGAGAGTCTTTTAATTTTTTTATTTGTGGGCTTGCATAAATATGATCCTTTTAATCTTATGAATTTTCAAACCCTAGGCTGGAGCCAAAACTTCAATATGGGACCTCTACTTGTGGTTTACCCTCTTTACCTTCTATTATTAGCGTGTGTTTTATTAGGTAAGAAAAAAATGACAAACCAGGAATTCCAAATAGAAACATATTTAAATTAATACAACAACAACAAAACAACGAGACAATGTATAATGTAGGGCAGGTCTGAGTATGTGAATCCTAGGCAGCAACATAATATAAATTAAGCATCTTAAGCAGGAATTTTCAAGTAGTATGAATTTGCAATTTATAGTTTGTTTTCTTTTTAAAGAGAATTTGCAATTCATAGTTAGTTAGCACCTAATAATAGAAGTGACCCCACTAACTCATTTATTGGATTGGACCGAATAATATGTGGTGGTGCTAGATACGTAGTTGTTTTTAATATTACCCCCTCAAAAAGGGTTAAGTGACCAGTAATGGGGCCACATGTGTTAATGTTGTAGAAAGTTCAGTGACTCAGTGGCGGTTTGATCAGAGGTCTCATCGATCATGGTCCACCTCTCTCACCTACACCAATAGTATGCCATTTACGAGTAGCTGAAGTAACAAGAGTAATAAACGTCCCACTTCTGGATCGTGCAACTTAGGCAGTACGGTGTATATCATTGAATTGGTTATATCATAACAATTTGAAACATATATTTTTAATTCTTAAAATCTAATCAATTATGGAAGCAATATTCGGAATGGTCGTAATCAATATTTTTTTTCTGTTTATTTTTTTTGGATAAGTCAGGAGAGAGGACCTACATCAAGAGGAAGTACTGACATCTCAACTAAGTTGGCACCCTGGAGAACCTCTATTCTATGCCGACAAACTCAAAATATTATTGGTGGTGGGGGAATATGTACAAGATAGAGGACTAGGTCAAGACCCTCGAAACAAGAAAGAAAGTTAACACAGAGAATTAAGAAAAATAACAGCAAACTAATGAAATCTGTAATTAGGCAGACCACATTTGTCCCTAAAGAAATTAACACTCAAAGTTGGGGGCAAAGCAGTTAACCAGACAAAACCTTGAACGACGTGACCCATGGCAACCAATTTGTCAGCACAACAATTGCATTCTCTCTAATATAGAAAAAAATCATCAGGGAGTTGGAGAAGGTCCCCTGGAGCGGGTACTATATGGCGACTTCCCATCGAGAAGTTCCTTTCTCATAATTTATTTGTGCTTCTTTGACATAACTGCGGTGAAGGGAGGATCTTTTGCTGCTTTTTTATCATACTGTTTAATTTGTTGCCAAAGATCCAAATCATGTTGAAGTCTAGAATTAAAATGTTAGACGGGAAGATCAACTTGGAAAGTTATGGAACTGTCAATCAAACTCTCGTCAATTGTGGCAATCACAATAGGTTCTGAATTTGTCAAAGGTTGCTGGATAGAGGCGGAAGCTGCAGCAACGGTTGTATCTGCAGGTGAAGCTTGATGCGCAGATCCCTAACCTACTGCCAAATCATCTATGGTATCCGCCAGTGCAGTAATAGCAGGTTCATCAGTGCTTTGATGGGTCGAGGGAATCACTTGGACCAAGGAATCAAAAGTCTCTTCATGCATGTCAATGTGCTCAACATTGTAAACAGGTGGAGAAGAATGAACAGGTCCCTTTGAGACCTCAATGTCCAACCTCTCCTCTTCAAAAATATGCACGTCATCGTGCTCTTCATCTGTCATCGTGCTAAGAGTGTTTATTCAGAAAACTATTACGGATATGATACATATATACGGGGCCGTTCTTTGTTAAGCGCAAAGAGCTCTACGGAGCTGAGCCTCCAATTTATAGGAGTCTCAATTATTTGTAGGAGTATGAGTATAATTATTGGGATGTAACAAGATATTTTCTTTTGTTATGTAGGTCCAAACCAAACACTTATTATTTGACAAAAATAAAGAGTGAATAGAGTTAGGCCAAACCGGCACATCTCTGAACAATTTTTTTTTAACAAAACAAATTAAAATCAAAATAATGCTTATTGTAAATTTGTAATTGTTTAAATGATCATTAATTATTTTTATTAGGGGTCATTTTTAATATTAAAGCCGAGCCTTCAATTTTATTGAAACAGCCATGTATATACTTATGCGAGCTAACGAATTTTCTTTTTTTGATAGAGTAACTTAACCATTTTTTTTGTAGAAAGCAATATAGCTTACGATTTATTCTAATAAATTGTCTCTATTCTAATTTTTATTTTATTTTTTATTATGATTGGGTACTAGAACTGTCAAAATGGGACCGAAAAAATGGGCCGACCATTAGCCCATATTTTAGGCCAGGTCGGGTCTCAAAAAATTAGTCCAAAATACACTCGGACTTTTTTGACATGAGCCCATTTGGCCCATATAAATATGGGGTCGGGGCTTGCTCATTGTGCTTCGGTCTGACCCATTATTAATATTTTCATTTGAGTTTTGTTAAAAAAACACTATATTTTTTTAAAAAAATTATCAACTAATTTAAAATTTATTAATAAAAAATATTTAAATAAATAAACTTAATAAAAATGAATGAATTAACTCAAAGTTTTAAAGTTTATAAATTATTAATTTGATTCAATTGAAGGGATAATCTAAGTTTAATTAATATTCAATATTAATGTAAAAATTATTTACATTTTATGTTCATCCAATCATATTTTAGCAAAAAGATGGTTGTAAGAAACTAATGTATAAAAAATAAATAAAAAAGAATGAATAAATTTTAAAAAAAAAATCTAAAACAGGTCATGTCAGGCTGGCCCCACACGGACCCAGCTGGACTCTAAAATATGTAGTCCAATTATAAATGGGTTGGACCAATCTGACCTATTTATATTGTCGGACCTCTCGAACCAGATCGGACCGGCGGGACGGCCCATTTGTGACACCTAGTGTGTTCACATATAGTATTATATTTTTCCAGTGTTCACACATATACGCATAGGGACATCATCCACATATGCACGGGCAGATATGGTGAATCTGGTCAAGACCTTCCCTGTCGGTAAGAGTGTTCGGATCTCTATGCACGGGATTTGAAAGAAACAAAAAGATTTTTTTACAATGCCATTAATATTTATTTTGTTTAAAAAGGTTAGTTTTTACAACCAAAAAATCGCAAGACTCTAAATAACGTCAATTTTGTGGTTGAGGGGTGTAACAGTCATGGGTCATAAATCAGTAATTAGATAAGCTATCCAATGCCAATCACCCTGTAGTTTCAGCTCGAGTGATCAGCACGAAAGTTTCTTCTTATAGTTTTAATCATAAGTTTCTAATTGAGTGCAATGTTTGGATTGCCGAAGACATTGACAAAAATTACACTTTGGAGGTTCACAAAATTATATAATGCTGCCGAAATTTTACAAATTTCACTAATAATCCAAACACACATTGAATTCTAAATACAATTTCTCAACTCTTACAAAAAAAAAGAGTCAAACCAGATAAAACCATGCAAGAAGAAAAACTCTTTCAAGTTTTAATGCTCTTTTCTTTGTCACTTATATCAAGAGTGTAGCGGGAAGATATACAACATGAAATTGTGAGAACCATTGGTATGGCAGTGCATAACAATCGAAATGCATGCTGTTCCACTTTTTTCCCATTGGTATGGCAGGTGACTGTGACATCTTAATTATGGCCATACAGTTTTTTTTTTTCTTTCAAGGAGCAAATTGCAGCTATGTAATGAGACTAATGTCAAAAGTTGATGTTTTAATTTCCTTTGTTAGCTACTTTTCCTTAACAAAAAATGTCCGTTTTGTCGTCATTTACTTGGTTCAGTGGATGCAATACCCCCATTATATATGTCCAATACCTTGCTCAAAATTTCCGATGAATTATATAACCCAATAAGAACCATACAAAAGATTCTTGGAGCATTAATTAACACTAACTTGTGGAAAGGAGGGCTCTACATAATTTGACTAGGATATTGACTTTAGTTTTATGTTTAGAGGAGTGGAGTATTTATTAAGATCCATTAGTACACTAATGATATATGTACACTTTGTCAAGAGCGTGCTTAATGAAGATCAAAATCAAATAAGTATGAGTATATGGAGTCATATGTGGGTCATGAAAACCAACAAATATCCCATCATTACAATCTAGAAATGCATCACCATCGATGATTCATTGCGTGTCAACAAAAATGATATTTCTGAATGAGTGGTGGACAATGTGAGAATTTTAGTAGTTGCACTGTACCTTTTTTCACTGCAGCTACCACATAAATCACGGGACGGACCTACCAAGTCAATAATAGGCTCCGATAATACTCCCAAACAAATGGAAATATGCTATTATGTGGACATCATATCATAGCATCCAAATTCTAAAAAGATTTTGAAAAAATGTGATGAACCACCATAGAGAAAGAGACCGCTAAAGCATATTAAAATTCATTACATTGCACAATCAGGGTGACCTTAAGTTTGTCGCAGAGCCTCACACTTACCGCTAAATGTCCCCGTGAAGCATGCACAGCTTAATCCAACTCAAATAAAAGTCACTATTTGATGTCATCATGTCCTATTTGTAGCCAAAAGAAAGAATATAATAAAATGAAATATGTCACCATGAAGGTTGTAACTTGTAAATATTCTGTTTACATGACAAACACTAGAGTTTGAGTGCAATATCACGCCCTTGTCCAAGAAGCATATAAATATGCTTATGCTTTCGGTGTCTCAATGTGACAACATACTTCTATGAAAATATTAAGGGAGCAACCTTCTATCTTTTTATATTATGAGAAAAATATAATCCTACAAAGTTAACTTGCTGAATTATTCAAATGATTGGCTTGAAACTGTTTCAAAAGCAGCAAGGACTGATGATAAAGATTGAGATCAATCCCGTCGACATTTCTACCAACACGTGCCTGCAAAACTCCCTGACAAAAAACAAAGAACAGTGTGCTCAATTATCGTCTTATTCGCATTAATCACGCCATTATGCATGCACCGGATGTGGGTGAATGTGTATTTATAAAGTATATCATGGATCTAAGTGAGTTTGCAAGAGAAAATTGGGTAGGCTAAGGCTTTAACCAAACCTTGACAAGCACGTACCTCATTATCAGTTCGGATAAGAAGCTCACCAATGAATTGGTAGACAGATCCAACTTGAAACTTGCGGTCCTTCAGATGCTCAGTGCTAACTTTTAGAGTGTCATTACCATCGATGACTGTTGCTAGGCCTGTCTCTAAAGAGTATTCGTGTAACCTGTGGGACGCATGACACAAGTTATTCCATGATACTTCACAATCATAATTCGCAACAACATCAAAAGATACATAACAAAGCAGTATTGTCTTCTAAATGCAATCATACAGTGGCGTGTTCCAATCTAATGGAAATAGATAATTAGATATAGAGTTGTGTTATTTTGACCCAAAATTTAACACAAATGTCGACAACAAATGTGATAGTTAACACAGTTCAAAAGTATGGTTGATTGCATTCATTGGATGGTTAATGAAGATAACAAGGTATTGCAACTCATCAACCATTCACTGAACACGGTTGACTTAACTCTGTTCATTTAACCATGATTTTGAACATCATTAACCACATTTTTTAGGTGTTCAAATATACATAATATTCATTATAACCATTGAAATTGTGTTCAAATATACATGCTATCTTTTCTTTCTTTTTTTACAAAAATATACATGATATCTATTAGCCACAATCTGTGTTAAAATAAACACCTAAAAAAATGTGGTTAGTGACATTCAATATTGTGATTAATTGTGTTTTGTGCATGATTAAAGAGATACCTTGATATATTCATTAACCATTTAATAAACATAACTAACCATGTATTTGAATTGTGTTAACCATCTAAATTGTTGTTGAATCTGGATGTAAAATTTGTGCGTCAAAATACCATTTCTCTTATATATAACTTTCAAAAATCACTTGGGTTGGCCCAATGGTGTTGACTTGGGACCTTGGAGTGTGCTCCTCTCAAGGTCTTCGGTTTGATTCTCCCCATTCCCAATTTTGGTAGGTTAGTTTGGCTTGTTCGAAAAAACATTCAGAAATCACTAGAATTTGCATGAACCGTTTCAATCACCAGTATCAATTACCAATAAATGTCTTCTACTGTTAAATATCCTCAGCCTCCTAGTTTTATCAAATTCAGTTTGGGTCTCCCATTGTTTCAGTTGAAGATATTTCTCAAATTGATGCAGTTCCCCAGGTGTTCTATTCAAACCAAATCAGCAATATATAGTGTCACATGCAGTTTAGTTCGTAAAGAAAGACTAAAATTTGGCTAAAGTCAACAAGCAAACTAACAAGCGATCTTAAATGAATCCATTTAAAATCTACAGGGGCAATGTTATAGTAATATGAACTAGAAGGACCAAAACTGAAGTTTGGTGATTCTATAAAAGTCAGAAATGTAACCAGAACTATCTTTAGTGCTATGTAGCCACGGAGAGTTAGAATTCTCAGGTTGATCCATCAATACCATCCATGAATGGAAAGATCACATGATGCACTTTCACACAATAGTTAGTGTAATACATAAAATAAACCCAATGACAGAACTTGTAGTGAAATACAATAAAGACCTTGTGTTCAGGTTTGATAGCTGAAAACTAATACAGGTGTTACTTAATGAGCTAAATAAAACCTCCTGCAAGGTCCGGGTAATAACTGGAATGCTTTTTATGGTAGATTGTAGATGTGTCAAATAATATTCCTTAGAATTAAAACAGACTAAATGAAAATAAAAGGAGACCTACATTCCATCAAAATGAATTAGCAAGAAAACATTGTTATCTTCCTGTAGAGAACAAATATTTTTGGGAAATGAGTCCATGTATTGATATCTTTAGTAACTTTGGAACCTCTAAGATTGAGGGGTTTATTGATCTGAAATATACAAAGTATGCCAACTTTCTCCTAGCTAGTGAAAATCTATACTTGTTTACCATTTGTCAAAATTCCTATCTGCATGACTGACACTACATCATATTCAAACTGCCGTAAATATCACATTTGTTCCCGCAGTTCCACTACAAATCCATGACAAAACCAAAAGCCAATCGGTTACCCCACCAGACACATAATAACTACTACTGGTATCCACAAAACCTTTGTTACTAGAAGTTCTCCGAAGCCTAAGCTTATTTGAGTTTATTTACTGACATAAGTTTTGTGAGACTGTTTGGGAGAACTTATGAAAACAGCTTATCTAGCTTTTTTCGGCCTATTTTCATAATTTCTCCAATATAGCTTATAAAAACAGCTTATAGCATATACAAAAACAATTTAACTTTATTTTATCTTTTTCTACATAAATTGAGTATGCAAGCTTATGCATAAGTGCTTATCATGATAAACGCTTGTGCTATAAGCTACAAATAAACTGTTTATCCAAACAGGCTCTATATGCATAACAAGACCTGAGGATGGGATTACCTAAATACCTCAAGCATTCAAAATCACACTCATTCATCATCATCAGCAACAAAACCCAAGTGCAGAACATAATTTCAAACATTTTAATGTTACTATAAGGGTGAAACTTCCAAACAAAAGAAAAAGTCACAAACACATAAAGATTAGAATAGGAGCACTCACTTTCCAATTATTCTGACTGATGTTCCTTGCTTGAAAAGAGGAGACGAAGGGCGCATATCTTGTAAAGAAACTAATGCACCGGATTTTGCTTCGAATGATGCCATCAGGCTTCACTTGCTGCTAAAAAAATTCAAATTCCAGCCTGCAATTCGGGAAAATATAATTAATATTCAAACATTATAAAATATCTTATTATATCTTTTATACTAATCTAACAATAACATATGCAATGACATTTCACAATGCTCGAATTCATGTTAATGCTCAATTGTTATGCTACTCAAACTCTTGGAGCACACCATACGAGTACGAATGTATGGTAATTGTCCATACTCCGTAGTTTCAACAATCTGCCAGCCAATTATTTAGGGTTTGTTTGGATTGGCTTATTTGAACTTATCTACTAACAGAAACAATTTTGAGTGTTTGAAAGAGTTTATGGAAACAACTCATGACATGTCTATAAGTTGTTTTCAGCTTATTTCTATAAGCCCTCCAGAATAGCTTATAAAAACAGTTTATAGCCTACATTTGACTTTATTTTATTTTTTGTTATAGAAATAACATATGCATAAGTAACGTGAGACGTAAGGTGGTTTGGGGTGCCTAACATTGAAAAAGAAACGTATGCATAAGCACTTATATGAAAAGCGCTTGTGCTATAAGCAATTAATTAAGTTGTTTATCCAAAAAGGCCGTATTCTCCATGTAATACACATATACATTTCTGTTATATAATTGCAATTCTGCATTAATCAAATAAATATAGCCAAAAGTAAAATAAATCACTACTAGATAATCAAAGTGAAAAAACGGGGAAAATAGATAGTGTTGTTGAAGACGTAGAGAAATTGAAATAGGAAGCATGTTAAAAGAGTGTGTATGTGTCGATAAGTAACAGAAGAAAACCTGAAGAATGGACAGAGGGCTTCACGTAGAGGCCAATGTACACGACCACCGCGAGGGCAGAGCAGAGGTCTCTGAGCTTTTCTTTCCGTTTAAACTTTGATTTACGAAAGAAAGAAAAAAAAAGTGAATACCCAACTTCATCTCTGAATTTTCACGAATCGGATAAAAACGTCCCCTAATTTATTGAAATGCACCTTTTATCCCCGAATTTAACAAACGTCAATCAAAATAGTCCCTACATCCATTTGGGACGTTAACAGTGATGACGTGGCCGTTAACATCTCAGGTGGGTTGTCATGTCAGATGCCACATAAGCATGGACTAAATTGATGTTTAATGACAAAAAAATTAAGGACGAAATTGATTGATTTCATAAAATATTTTCTAATACAGTCCCTATTAATTTTTACTTGCTATCCAATCGATCCATGAATTATTTCCAAAAACCATCAAATAAGTTCTTGAATTATATAAACATATTTCCAAGTTGATCCTTGATGCATATATTTGCGGAAAACGAATTAAAAATGACAAAACACACAACTTCATCCTTGAAAATATCATTAAACAAGTCATATATCTTAAGTTTGAAATATTACATAGGCAAAACCAACCCAACTATGGGGCATTAACAAGTCATAAGTCATAGAGGATTTTCTTAAATATTACATAGCCAAAAAGAACCCAACTAGGGGGCATAATGTAAACAAAGCAAAATATTCCAAAAAGCATAATTAGGTTGAGATAAACTCCATGAACTTAGGTTAACCTGAACCGGATGGACCATAATTTGGATATGGCACTCGAATAACGTCAGAAGCAGTTGGATGTGATGGTGCAGGCCCCCTCACTGGTGTTTGCTTAGGCCTCTCATTTGAAATAACTGAACCTCTAATGCTATATCTCCTTGCAGGAACACCCTGCAACAACAGTTTCAATCATATCAGTCCCTATTTAATAAAACATTCAATCAAATTAGTCCCTGAATTTCTACACTTACTAGAAAATTGATCCTTAGAATTTAACATTCATACATGTCTAAGCACTGCTTCATTTGCAACATCATTGACAACATTTTGTCCTTGAATTGCAACATTTCCAACAAAAACATTTCCAACATTGACATTTTGTGCAACTTGTCCATCATTTCCAACTACAGCATTTTCAGGATTAATATTTCCAGCATTTTCTGCAGCACCTCCACCATTTTCAGCAACATGATTTTCTGCATTTCCTGGTACATTTCCAACATTTTCTGCATTCCCTCTAGCATTTTCTTCTTCTGGCTCAATATCAATCCAGTCTTTTGGTCTCCTAGCAACACCTTGCTTATTACATCCTCTTAAGTTATGACCAATCCATCCACACATTCCACATTGAGTGTCATTGTAAGTCCTCTTCATTTGACTCTCACTAACAGGTTCTTCATTGTCATCTTTTCTCCTATTCTTCTTTGGTCTTCCTGCAACCCTTCTCGCCTTTGGTGGCACAGGTTTTTCATAAGGAGTTGGTTCCCAATATATTTGAGAATTCACTGGTTGGATAAAGTAGTTCTAAGTTGTTCTATATGACCCAAGGGTCAGCCAAGCATGGCAATGTTCTTCTGGCTTTAAGCCTCTCAGAGCAAGTGTTGAACATGCATGCATACAATGGCATTCCTGTGAATACAATTAACAATACAGCCAATGTAAAATACAACATTCCAATATTTACAACATTTACAGCATTCTAAGTATATCAAATATAAACCAACAAAATAAGTCTAAAAATGCAACATTTACTTGTTAACTGCCAAAATCTGCAAGTGCAAGTTTGCTTAAACAGATCAACATCCACCTTCACCTTGTAGCTATTTTCTATCTGATACCTTTGCATTGGAGTATCACCATTCCGATACTCATCTCGCTCTAAACAACCACCGTGATGCGGGATTAACGTGATATTGTCTTCCATCCTAGAGATTTTGCAATGCATCAGTCATAATCACAATCAAAAGAACATAAAAATGCAAATCATCAGTAAAAAATAAACCCTTTTTATAAACCTTTTTAATCAACCACTAATCTTGTTCACAACTACTATAATGTTCATAATTCTTAGTAACCAAACATAAAAACATGAAACTTTTATGTTTTACGTCTTCAACACAAAAACCTAATATCAGTAATCTAAAACACGCAATCAAAGCAAACAAAAACGAACATCAAAGCAAGCATCTACTGAAGTTTAAGGTTGAAAACAAATGCCTAAAAACTCAAAACGAAAATCACAAAAAACGGACACAAAAGGGAGAAAACGAACGAAAACAAACATGACTGAATGGAAAACGAACAGAAACGGCGTTACCTTATGAAACGACTAAATCTTCTATCAAAACTGAATCTCTTGCAACGTTCCTCGACGGAGATGATGCTGATGAAGGTTTTAGCGGGAAGGAGAACAGACAGGAACGTGTTTGATGTTCTGACTGAAATGAGGGAATGGAAAGGTATAGGTATTACAAGGGTAAATTTGGAAAAAGTAAAAAAATGAATTTCAAAAGTACAACTGAAAATTTGTGTGTTTCAATCAAATTGGTCCCTGTAGACACATGTACAAGACAACAAGCCATGCAGGACGACAACTCAGCAGCACTAACGGAGAATTTGGACGGAAGGATTATTTTGATGGACATTTGTTAAATTAAGAGACAAAGCGTGCATTTCGATGAATTGGGGGATGTTTTTGTCCAATTTTTGAAAATCCAGGGACAAATTTGGGTATTCACTCCAAAAAAAAAACTTACTTAAATATCTTTTGATCCACCAATTTTAACTTATTTGAAATTTTGGTCCCTCGTTCCAAAAACCACCGTTTTGGCTTCCCTACCAGAACGGGGGAGTCTTAATCATTTAAAATTTGATACTTATTAGTTACCTCTATCAGTAAGATTGTTTTTTAGGGTTTATAAAACACAGGGTCTTATTTAAGATCTTCGATCTTAAATGGGATCCACACTTTTTTAGTATTAAAAGATTGAAATGTAATAGTATAAAATTATTGATAGTTAGATTGGTGAATTCCATTTAAAAAATTTGTGTAAGATCTGGGTTGGAAGGATTGAGTATTTATTAGGTGCTACTGTTAAAAAATTATAAATAAATTATGTGTACACGTGAGACTCATTTACGTACCCAAAAAAGAGTTATGGATGCTCTAATTAGTTTTATTTATAGCTTTTTTTGTCTCAATCAATTTTAGTGATGCGTCGCTCTTGGAGCATACGCGACATATGTGAGTTTGATTACATGTTTGTCATTTCATTATTTTTAGTTACTATTATATTAAAACATAAGCTATCATTAAAAAATAATTAACTGTCATCAACATCAAGAAGATCCACCATTATCATTTATCACTCTTCATCTTCATCTTTCAAAAACAAATAAAAATAACATTAATTCCCCTCGAGTTGTCATCTCCTCCTGCATATCTGATACACAGTGGTCAAAATCATCGCATCCCTCATCCTCATGACGACATCACGAAAATCACTGACTTATCCCTATCACGCAACATCTCATTCGCCATGTTGAGACAGTCTTGTATGATACTTGGGGTTAGGGGATAGTCTATGGCATGATCATGTTCAATGATGACCTCCAAATTAGTCTGTCTAGTTGGTGGTGCCTAAAACCTCTCCACGGGTGGCAGCACGAGGGTGAGAAACCTTATAGAATCAGGCAATGCACCCCGGTGGATGCTGCCATGGATCCACCGCCACCAAACTTCGTTGAGCCTCTTGTCTGATGTGAATATGAAATTCTAGAAAGCCTGAACTACATGGGTTGCACCACAAGAAGGCACAACTAACGAATGTCTCAAAATATCCTGGACATGACTATACTGCCTTTTCACCTGCTTTGACAAGTGTTTGTACTTCTTCCCTTTTTCAGCCAAAATCTAACCAAAGTACCAAAATATCTCCTGTCATATCCCAATTTTTGAACTAAAGTTTCACTGTCACGTGTCCTCTGATCCGGATTAGTCTGTAACTTTTCATAAAAAAATTCGGCAGAAAGATATTTTAAAATACCTCATTTTTTGGTTCCGAGTCGGACCCTCTTCTTCTTTTTTTTATTACTTTATTTTAATTTTAAATTCCATCTTTATTTAAATTTTTAATTAACTTTAATTTAATTTTATTTTTAATCTCCATTCTTTATTATTTTTATTTTTTTAACCTCATTCTTTTTACCTTTAATTTTTATCTTCTTTTTTATTTAACTAGACTCTAACCCGTGTGATGCACGGGTATCGCACAGGTTTTGAAAAATATAAATATCATATTGATTATACATTCAATACTATGCTATGAAACGACTGCAAAAAGGATAAAAAAATGCAAAAAATACATCAATTTAAGCTATTAACTTTGTTTTATTACCAAATAATATTACTAGTTGTGTTCCTGAATTTCTTCTTTGTTAATAATGAAAAGAAATTGCAATCAGAAAAAGAACCGCTAGGGCATATGACTCTAAAAAAAATGTTTTAGTACGACATATCAATTTTGGAAGCAACAATATATCAATCAAAATGGAAGTGGCTTAGTGGTGAAAATTGTAAAGTGTAGTCACATGGTACCCGATTCGATTCCTTGCAAAACCTTTTTTTCATAAAATTTATTTAGACCCGCCAAAAAGGGCGGGATTAGGGTTAGGTCAGACTATCTAACATTTATATATATAAAGATTATTTATTTATTTTTGTCCAAATGATAAGTCCGAGTACTCTCCAGTCCATATCCAAAAAAAAATCATCCAAATTTGTCCCAATCCAACAACTCACACACGCCTCTTTTGCACGCAAATTTGTTCATAGCTTGCTTTCCTCCTCCCCAAGCCACATCTTTTGCTGCTCTTTAACAAACCCTAAGTCCCCAAACCTAGCACTATAAATTCCATAGTTTTAAAATCCAGCTCGGACCGACCGGTCGAACCGGTCCGACCAGGAACCAGTGGGTATGCCGGTTCAAGCCACATGTCAGATCGGTTATGCATTTAAACCGGTGAAAACCGTTTTGACTCATCAAAAACCGGCTAAAACCAATGACTCGGCCGATTTTCTGAGCCAACCCGGTTTAATATTTTATTCTCATAATTAGTCATTAGGGAAGGATTAATACCGATTATTGCTCCATTAATGGACCAATTAATACGGTTTAATGCTTCAACAATTAATGCGGATTAATGCTTCAACATCAACATTTTTGACTTTGTAGAAAATCCACAATATGAAAAAGTGAGGACAATAAGAATCGAACCACATACATCAAAATGAATAGCTAGAAACTTAACCACTGCAACAATTTCATATCTGGTTATCAAATAAAATATATTATATATGTAAGTATATTACATTTTAATATTAGAAGGGAATATAACACAACGTTTATTTTCTTTTAAAAAGGGAACGCTAGTTTTTTTTGAAAAAAAAAGGGAACATTATTATTAAATATAATATTTAAACAATAATATTAGTATAACATCTTATATATTAGTATAACATCTATATAAAAATTTATTTCATGACAAAATATAGCTATATAAATATTAATATACATATTACATGTCTTTTTTTTAGTTTTTAAGTGGCCGAGTCATCTATTCAATCCAATTTAATTTGGTTAAATATCTATAAAAAAATTAGTCTTAAGACCGAGTCATCTAATCGAGTTATTCGGTTTAATCCGATCCAGTGGTTCGAATATTAACTCAGTGACCCAGTACGACCGAGCCAAGTTTTAAAACTATGATAAATTCAACCTGCAAATCAACATTAAAGGGGCCAAAAACAAAAAAATCACCAATTACCTGCAAAACAGAAACACGATTCACAAGAATTTTCATCTTTCTATCGCTATTTTTCCAAACCAAACAACACACACAATAACAACAATCTTTCACAACCAAACCAGTTTCACGAACAACCAAGTCTCAAAACCTATTCACCCTCACAACACAGTTCCACGAACCAAAACCTTACTAACACAAAACAACATCTAAACCATTTATCCAACCAACTCAACACAAATTCATCGACATCAGAATCATCATTTCAACACCAATATATTAGTAACCAAATTCGAACACAATCACCAATCGTCATCATCACGTCAGATCCACAAAGCCACCATTTCAGATCGTACCAGCCACGTAACCGCAACGGCAACGATGGAACCAGCTCAACCGCAAACTCCGCCAAAATTCACAGAAACGAACACCAGTAAACCTGCAAGCACAGAATCACAACACACAATCACACAGAGCCGTAATAAAAACCCTACAACATAAGCCGACCGTGACGAACAGTCGACAATCACAACACCACAACATAAGCCGACCGTGACGAACAACAGTCCAGACGATCCAAACCGCACACAGAACATACAGAGAAAAAGAGCATTCTCAAACACCAGAAGGAATCCGAAACCGTACAAAATACCGGCATCAAGAAACAGCGTCGTATCGGAAACCAGAAACACCAGACGGACGCAAATCGAACCAAATTGTCACAAAAAACGGTTCAAATCAAAAGGTAGATTCTCATTTCCTTACTTGTTTAGATCTAGGGTTTGTGTTTAAGTATTTTGGAAATTTCTAAGTGTAGAAATAGAACCAAAAAAGGAGTAGTAGAGGAAAGAATATTTTTTTTAAATTTTTTTTAGGGTTCCGACGTGGTGCTCCGCCGTACCGGCCGGCAAACCACCGCCGGAACCCCCCTACTACCTTCACCGGCGAGAGAAGAACTTAGGAGAGAGAAGAGAGCTCTTTGCTCTCTGTTTTGATAGAAGAAAGAGAAAAAAATTCTGAAATGAAGGAGAGAGAGGGTTTACGCCTATTTATAGGTGCCCTCTGTTCTAATGCATGGAAGTGCATATTAGTACTGTGAACCGTCACATCTCTCGGCCCTCAGATCTCCATTAGCGGCCTGCACCGATCCGTGCTGATTTCCTTAGGCCCATGTGCACGCCTCTAACCTTCTAAAAGCCCAACTTCCTTATTTATTCTGCACCCCCCTGTAATACTGCTGCACCCCTGCATTCATTTTTTTTTTTTACTATATCTTGTTTCATTCTCTCGTGCATTTTTTTTCATTATTGCATTTTAATTTTGCTGCGTTTTACGTTTTAGGTCATTTTATTTCTGTTCATTACATTTCATTTTTACTATTAGCATTTTAATTATCATTTTATGGCATGGATTTTAGAATGTAAGTTTAGGCTTAATGTAAATCATGCATATTTATTTTGTGTCATTTACTTTATTCCGCAGACCATAGAATGTATTCCAGGCGGCCAATGTAAATCCTAAATAAAAGAGTGTGGGTGTGTGTGTCTTTTATCGTTTTATGCTTATCCAACGTCACCACAAAATACAAAATATTTTCACAATAAACCTTGATTCAAAAATCAAGTGACTCCGTTTTTTTTTTCAATATTAAAAACCCAAACAAATTTATTTGTCACTTGGCTTTTATTTTAAAACCTTTTTCAAAACTAATAAAAAAACACAAAACAAATCAAATAGCCTTGATCTCCCTTTGATTTCCCCCCTTTTCTTATAAAAAATTAAATGTTCAGTCGTGAAATAAAAAACAAGTCAAACGTTAATCAAACAGCCTTGATCTCCGAAAAATGACGCGACATCTCCTAAAAGGCCCATACCTCCTGATGATCATGACATTGGTTGAATACGGTGTCGTCCACGACCAGGCGGTCAAGGCTGACTCTGTAGGGTCGTGAATCTTTGTGGCCCTTCTTGGGAACAAAGCGAGCAGCACGCACCAAGTCTGGGGTGTACAGGGGATTAAGCAACCATGTAAACAAGTTTTTGAAATGCTCCAGAGCTCATGCTCGAAAACGCAAACAAACACATTTATATTAACATATATTATAATAAGATATGCAAAAAAGATAAAAATGAATAAATTATTATCTCAAGTAGGGTCAAGTATCCGCCAATGGAGCCCATTATAGCGTTGGTAGCCTCAAATAAGTCAGTGTCATCCATCCCATGTCCACTCATTTATACTGCACAAATCCCTCATCGCATTAAGGCATGCAAGGTCAATGAGTTTGCTGTTCTTGCTGGTAAATATGGTACATCCGCCGAGAGAGAGCGAAAAAGCCCTCACGCACCATTGCCTTCGGTTATTTCTCTTCTCCTTCCGTCCAGCTGCATTCTCCAAGTGAGTTGCCACACTGAGGTGGTCCTCATATACTTGCTCAAGAAAGGGAGTATTAATTAAAAGTACCCCACTGTTTCTCAAACTCCTCAATTGTACGACCCTCGACCACACCAAGAAACTGAGTCATCAACTAGACATCTGTCACCTCGTCGATTTTGTCCTCGTGATCCATCATTTTTCCTTCGATGACGATGTGTAAAAAACACGTCATCATCTAGCGTGATGGTCATCTCCCCAATAGACAGATGGAAGCTGATGGTCTCCTCAAGCCACCTCTCTTACAAAGGGATAAGCATGACACTACTAAGGATACCAATCTTCCTCCCATATCTGATAGCCTTACACACACGAGTGTGACTCTGAAATACTAACACAAAACAAAATTTTGAACGATAAAGTAATATAATGATGACCCTACATCAGCGTCAACCTGAATCCTGTAAGTAACATGTTTAGCAAATGGCGGCAGTAGAGATGGACCTGAAATGCCCCAAGGAAAAGTAGCAGGTGTTGGTAGGGGTGTTGGCACACCAAGCTGCTAAGGCTCCACAAACTGAACCTTATCACCAGGCTCAAGCTAGTAGTACTACTCTTGAGTAGGGTCGTGAAAGTGCTCCTTTGTAGCCACCCTTAATGTGGACCTAAATAAAAAGAAAACGTGAAAAAAGGACTATTGGTGGACCGTAGTTTGTTATAAATTGATGATATTATTTTATTGATAAAAACTTAATTTTGGTTATGATAGATGAATATGTGCTTACAATAGCCATTGTACTACAACGTGCCACCCTTAAGAGCTTTCATACACTTCATTTGAATCATGCATGCTTTTGTAGTTATGTTACTCACTTGAGTAATTGGACCGCTTAATCTATAGTGGACGACAATTGTTGTAAATTCGAACTCAAAACACACAAGTAAACTTAGATGTATCGAACAAACATCAATGTCAACCAATAATTAAAATAACAACAACATGCAATTATGTGTAAAGCAAAACCACAATCAAAGAAAAGACAACATGATAAAGAAAGTATAGGAACAAATACACCAAGATTTGGTTACTCGGACCTCTGAGTGACAACACCTCTCTGATCCACCGTCAATGTATCTTTACAAGAGATAGCAAAGATTTTCAAGAAATTGGCTTCAATACTAGCTCTCAAATAATAACCCTAACTTCTACCTTTTTTCAATCTATTCTTGTGAGAAAAAAGAGTTACAAAAGTGACCAAAAAATTGTTACCCATTACTCACCAAGAGCAATCTCCAATTTCTATCATTTCCCCTATTTCATTCATTCAATAATTTTCACTCTTCAAGGTGTTGGCCAACCCAAAAGACGCCAAAACTTAGCCCTTAAGTTTCATAGGAGTCTCCTATTTTGGTCCCCATTTTCTATAAATCAAGTGAAAATTGTTTAAGTAGTGCTTTTATAATTAAGTCACCTGCCTTGCTCATATCATGGACAATTAAAGCCCCAATTTACAAGAGTTGTTCGCCTTGGGGTTAGGCAGCGCAAGACACCTGAAAACATCAAATGACACCCATCTCGCGTCCTTATCGTGGGCCTCGCGAGTAGGGCAGTAACTAACTAAAAAACTAGCTTTCCAATCTTCCATTTGATCTGCGAGCATAATCACATCAATTATCCACATTGGCTTCAAACTGGCGATGATGTTAATTTAACTATTAACCACATTGTTGCTCTCTCCATCATAACCTTGATCCAGGCACCAACCTCAAGTTGAACCCAACCACCTTCGCTAGTCCCACAAGCTTCCAAGTCTCAATCTTCTCTTTACATCCAACTTCAATATGTAGTTCCACAAGATTAACCTTTATGCATGTCTTCAATCCTCATAATGCATTTCACTTTCTTGTAGAACTTGTATCCAACTACTCTATTATTTTTAGGTAACTTCTCATGTTTCACCATTGCCTCCCCGAGCTCTAGAGTATGCCTCTCCATCCGCTTGAAGATCCCATTGCCTCCAATTACCATTGACTTTTTAGGTAATCCCACAAGTCATATGGGAACTTCTTCTATCCTCAGAATATCTTCTGCATTCTTAAAGTTTTCTTTGTATCCATCTACCTTTGGATTTTTAGGTAGTCTCACAAGTTTCAAAGTCTAATTTTTTCTTTCTCACAATTGCTTTCCTGAAGGACCTTGATTCCGAGTCTTTGCACTTATTCCGCCTTAACCAGCGCATAACACACAAGGTCTCCATAGTGTATCGTTTTGTTGACATTGTTGGTTAACTTCCATACACACACATACGGTATGCCTTTTATCATATAACCTATAAAACTCATCAAATTTCTCTTAAACAAAGTCCAAGTCATTATCAATTTTCAATATTTCTAGTTCAAATTCATCACCTAACAACCCTTGTTAAGTTAGCCTAAACTAAGCTCATGCCACTAACGTGCATCTACAAAGAAAAGTCATATACTGAGTGCAAAACACCTGAAAAATGAATTGATCATCCGCCTCACGGACCCTACTGGTCGCCTCAAGGATGGGGCAGTAGCCAACCAAAAATCAAGCTTTTCAGTCTTCCTTCTAATGAGATGGGATGAGATTCAAAGCATTATCATGTGGTTGTAGCTAATAAACCGCCGCGTGATAGTTTGTCTAGTTAATTTGGGTTGCATTTGAGGAACCACATGCAGCGTTGACAAAATGTTTATAATCCGTTCAAAATACACAAACAAGCATAGTTTTCAACTTTTCATAGAGTGAGACGTCAGCTACCTCATTTGACTACATATAGAACGCTCATAATTACTAGTTCAAAATACACAAACAAGCATATAATAGATCGACATCAGCCATCTTATCAATGTTCCATATTTGACTGCATATAGAATAACACAAGATATATAAATAATTGTGTTGATAAGACTGAATTAAAGTATAATTAAAAAAAATGTCAAAATACCTGTACGGCAGCTGTGTGCGCAAACACAACTTGATTGATTGTTCTCGTGAGTTTAACTCAATTGATAAGGATAATGCATAATATATGTAAGGTTTGAGGTTCAAACCCCGACCACCACAAAAAAAACGCAATTTGATTCCACTCGCACGAATTGACCATGACCATAGCCAATTGAAAAGTCCCATGGCTTTAAATCTGTTTGGATTTTGATCCTTAGTTTTGTTGCTGTGCAAGTTATCTGGGAAGTATATATTGCTTAAAAAATAGTATGCCTCTAAGGATAATTATTTTAAGGATTTTGTAGTTATATCCAAAAAAATAAAAATAGTAAAGACATACGTAATTTTTCTTTTGATAGAATGTCGAGCCAAATGATCAATTTAGCATAAGATGGTAACTACATTATCCATCAACAAATGGTAGATAGAGTTACTCATATAAAAGTGTTTGTCATATTATGATGTTAGTCCGACATAATAAATATATGTTATCATATGGTTCAAAGACATAAGACTTATGAAGGAGCTTTAGTAGCCCTTCTCACTTACCATAAAAAGAATACGATTCGTCATAATTCAAGTATCTCTCATTTTTATGCTCGTATACTCGTTATGTTGGGATTGATTTTATCATCAAAGTGTCGTATTGATTCAAAACAGATATTATCATACTTTTATTATAGTTCTGATCTACCAAACACTTTTTGTTGCCACTATTCTTAACCTCCTCAAGTCCTCAGTTTTAAAAAGTCGGTGTTATCTAAATTAAATTTTAATTATAAGATGTTTAGATATAAACGACGTGTTTATTTATCCATAAAAAGATAAACGATGTGTTTATTGAATGCACACTTATTGAATTGAATAGTAGTATATCATAATGCCAAATTCTTCAAAAAAAATAAAATAAATCATAATGTCAACACTCAAATATTTGACTATCTAAAGATGGCTATTACAAATCAAAATACCAATTTAATATAGCTGGCTGGCAGGCATGTGCAAATTGCCCTGGCTACTCGCCAACATATGTCATGTCATGACTACATTACATATAAAGATAATTAAAATTCAACCCCAAATTTAACACCACTTTTGGAAAACCCACAACCTCTCAGTTTTCTTCTCCCTAATTTTTATTCCACCGCTTAAGCATAAAACAAAATACAAACATAAATACCATCGTACAACCAAGAAACAAAATGAATTCCACTGCATCAATAGTTTCATTGCCGGAGGATTGTGTCTCTGCAATCTTGTCACATACATCACCACAAGATGCATGTAGATTTTCATTGGTCTCCAACACCTTTGTCTCAGTTGCAAATTCTGACTTGGTTTGGAAGACCTTTTTACCCTCTGATTACGAGGACATTGTCTCAAGAGCTGTGAATCAATTCTCTTTCAAATTCATCTCTTCATACAAGCAACTCTTTTGTTCATTTTGTCGTCCCCTTCTTCTTGACGGTGGCAATAAGGTAATTTACCAGATATTACGATGTTATTTGCTTCTAACTAACGTTAATTTAGTTTTTGTTAATTTTAATATGTTCTGTCATGTGAATGAATACAGAGTTTCAAATTGGAGAAATTTTCGGGTAAAAAATGTTATATGTTATCAGCAAGGGAGTTGTCAATAGCGTGGAGCATCGACCCAATGTTCTGGAGTTGGAAATCATCCCCTGAATCAAGGTATTTCTCTTATTAGCTTCAAGTCAACTCAACTTTATCTTACAATGTCAATTAACCAACATTTTTTTTTTTTACAAGTAACTAACTAGAATTTCAAAAAAAGAAAGTACTAATTTTTTTTTAAATGTAACTAACTAGAATAATCATTAGTTAAAATTTCTATAACTCCAATTAAATTTTGTATTAATAGAATGCGTTTCCACTAGAGGTTGAGATAAAAAAAAATGCAAATGTTCATTTTCGTTCTTGAATGTGCAACGAGGGATCATAATAGTCTTTTAATGTAGCAAAATTACAAAATTGTCTATGATTGTGCGCTTTAGTCAAAATAATTCATGATGTTAAACTACTTTTTATATCGTCATGGCCTAGGAGTTCTTGGAGGGTTGAAGCCTAGCCCGGTGGGTTAACACAGAGGGTTAGAATATAGAGTAGGTATGAAAGATGCAAGCATTTTTTGATCGAAAATTGAATTATTTGTTTTCGTCAGAGACTATTTTGATTAGTAGAGTGTATAATCATATACTATTTTATAATTTCACTACATTCAAGATTATTGTGGTTAGTCGTTACAAATTCAAGATAAAAAATGAATATTTACCCAAAAAAAATGTGCAAGTTTTTTGTACGACTGCACGATACATGTCGTTTAATGTCTGATTTTAACAGTATTTATGATTAAAGTTTTTATTTTTGCTGATACTAAATTGATCACTTTTTCATAATTTTATGACTCGCAGTTGATTAAAGGGTTAATAGGTCTTTACCCCCTGTAATATATGTCATTTTCGGTTTCCCCCTGTAAAATAATCTTTTTGATTTACCCCTAATAGTAAAAAAAAACGAAAATTTCTTGAAAAAAAAATATAATTGGTTTTTGTTTGACCTATTATGGGGTAAATCAAAACAAAAATATTTTACAGGGGGTAAATCAAAAAAATAATTTTATAAGGGGGAAAACCGGAAATAACCTATATTGCAGGGGGTAAAGACCTATTAACCCTTGATCAAATGTGTAAAAAAATCTTGCATTATCATCAAATGTATAGCAATCAAATCCATTTTAAATACCATACAAAGATTTTAATTTATTAGAAGAGGTGGTAATTTAGAGGATACAAAATTATTGCGTAAAATGAGTATGTTGATTTGTATACTCCCTGATAGTAAACAAAAATTAAATTAATTTTTGCAGATTTCCAGAGGTGGCAGAACTGAGAACAGTGAACTGGTTAGAAATAGAAGGCAAAATTAGAACGAGGATTCTAACGCCAAACACATCATATGCAGCATATCTTGTAATGAAAAGCTCTCATAGAGCGTACGGACTTGACTCTACTCCTTCAGAAGTTTCAATTGTGTTAGGAAACAAAGTGAATAGAGGGAAAGCATATTTGTGCAATAAAGATGAGAACAAACGTAATATGGAGACACTATTTTACGGGAACAGAAGAAATAGAGTGGCTCAAGAACAAGAAGATGGAGGAAATATTCAAGTACCATCTAAGAGAGAAGATGGGTGGATGGAGATTGAAATTGGGGAGTTTTTCAGTGGTGAAGGCGACGAGGAGATTAGAATGAGTCTCATGGAAATTGGTCATCAGTTGAAGGGAGGACTTGTTCTTGAAGGTATTGAAGTGAGGCCCAAACATACATAATATTTAGTGTGTATAGTTTAGAGGGGAAAATCAACAATATTGTATATTCTTAATTTGCTTGGTTAATTAAGAGAGTACCTGTTTGATCTTTGATGCATACATTACTTTACGGTTTCTCTATAATTAGTACTCCCTCCGTCCTGTAATAGATGATCCATTTGAAAATGTGTAACTTTCACATAACTTACTTTGACCATATTTTTCTATAAATATACAAAGATAAATAATATCATATAAGATGTCGTTAGATTTGTCTCGATGAATATTTTCAAAATATCAAATTTTCATAATTTTTTCTAATGTTTTAAACTCAAAATTATGCATTGACATGCGTAATAAAGTCAACTGTGTCAAGTATTAAGGGACGGAAGGAGTATATTGTAAACTAGTACACGAGAGAAAGCATGATGCTCCCATGTTGGTAGAGTTGCCAAGCCCATTTTGACTTGAATTTCTCTTAGAAAAAAACGAGTTTGACTCTTTAGATCATTCAAGTTCAAACTTTTATAAAAGAGGAGTGTTATTTGAACAACCATTTGGTTGGCAATTTTTGTGACAACCATAATTTACAAAGAAAAAAGTAGGTGTTTGCACGAAAACCAAAACAATAGAAATATAAAGTAAAAATAATGTGAGTATGAGAGAGAAAGTTATCACAAAATGGATGTTCAAATATCATTTCTCTTTATAAAATAAGATATTACTTTTGTCTATTTAAGGACCGGTCTCAATAAGAATTCAAAGAATCTAAGCTGAGGGAAATCTTAGACATCTATTTGAGGATATCTTAAAGTACTTATTCAATGTCAAGATCTAAATCACAATTGGTTGGAAAAAAAATTGTACACGAAAAATATAATTTTTTCATTTAATTTCATAAAAATATAATGATATATTTTCACTATTAAATTAGTTGTACATACTTAATCAATGAGATTAAGTTCTATTTTGAGATTTAACACGAAATTTAGAGAATCTAACTTTATATGACAATTCTGAGTTAGAATACTAAGTTTAAATATTCAAAAAGTAATTTTTAAAAACTCGGCATCTAACACAAAGAACAAATATTTAAAAAATTAATGTGTGATGGTTAAATTAATAAAAAAAAATGTTCAGATATTGTGTTAGAATTCAAGTTTTTTCCAACGGATACTATCATGTTTGGACCAAATGTAACTTCATTTCAAATTTAATCCCTACCCAATTTTAACCATTGTCTTTTTTTAATCCATTCTTAACAATTATCTTTTTTTTTTTAAAGAAGTTTAACCATTATCTTTTGTTTTTGACAATCTAAATATATACATCATCCTAAACAAATAGTAATATAGTATATGATGGAAATATGTCTCATGCATTAATCTGAATCAATGATTTAGAATTCTTTATCAGTATCATAACAAAAATGACTTCATTTACTTGTTATAGTTTGACAGAAGGTGTAGACTTTTTTGGGTGAGTGGCATTCTTATTCATTGATTCGGTTCTAAATTAGGGAAAATGGCAATCTTATTTTAGATGTGCACATGATTTGGCTCCATGTTGACATCCTCCTGCATATTAAAAACAATATGTCGTCATACTAGTGATATGTATATATGGACCCCGTCACACAAAGCATTTATCGTAATATATAAATAAAAGCATAATCAGTTGAGTTGCCAATATAGAAATCAAAGCACCTTGAATTCTTTTCAAAGTTTTCAACATTAGTGAAAAAATAATATAGTATGGAACTTCTGCCTGAAGATTGTTTTGCACACATTTTGTCATTTACATCACCTCTTGATGTGTGCAGGGTTTCTCTAATCTCCTCGGTTGTGCAATCCATGGCTGATTCAGATTTTCTGTGGGAGAAATTTTTGCCACATAATTATCAAGAAATTATTTCTAGGTTGGTGGATCCCCCGTTGCCGTGTTCCTCAAAGAAAGAACTATTTGCCAGGTTATGTAAACCGCAACTAATTGACGACGTTAACAAGGTGATTTTCAACAACACATGCTCATTTGATAGTACTTTGTTTTTTTTTTCTTTTTTGCTTTTAATGACAATGTTAGTATACTATTGATATATGTTTTTGTGCTATGTTATGTCGGTGTTTTTTAACCACTAATAATAAGTGCATTAAGTAAACAAAAAAAAAAGTGCATTAAGAATATTCGTTATTCATAAAAAATAATTTTGGAGAAAATATCGTATACTTGTCTGACATGTTTAATGCCTAACATGTTTAATGCCTAACTGTGACTATTCAAAATACACGAATTGTGTTGAATTTTAAATAATGGAGAGAAGGGATGGATGGTTGAGGAATGATATCTCTACAATTATTTTGTATCCCAATGTTTTTATTTTCGGACAAAAACAGCCGAGAAAGAAAGAAAGAGTGTATAAATATACAATAAGAGTCTAACAAGATGAGCTAGACTCCTATAATATGACGAATTAATATTTAAATCTCGACTAAAACATGTATACATATTCAATGTCTTACACATCGGGAGCACATGATAAAAAATTGCAATATTAATGCAATCATTGTTAACTTAAGGTTTGCTTGTGTGTGCTTAGGCGGGGGAGCAAATATGAATATAATTAATTCATATATGTAGGATTGTACTAATATGAATCTAAATTCATATTTGCTCCGCTGCTTGTGGATACATAAGTCACCGATTAAGAATTTTTGTTTTATGTGACAAAATCATGAGTTCTCATTCGATATTTGTGCAAAACGAAAACTTCACTTGTTTCACGATTTATATACAACAATATTAAGCGTTTAGTTGCCATGTACTAAGAACAAAAATTCTACACATGCATCCAATCAAATCACATCACATAGATATTTGTGGAGATATTTTAGGAACTGATCTTTAAAAGTGACACAATGAAATGGGAAAGCAAGAACATTTACGTTTATTTTTATTTTAATGATATTTTGTCATGAAACAGATGTTCTCAATTGAGAAATCAACAGGCAAAATATGTTACTTGTTGAGTGCAAGACAACTTTCAATTACATTTGGAAACACCCCTTTGTATTGGTCTTGGAAACAAGTTCAAGGCTCAAGGTTTGTGGATATTGTCCTACTTCTCTAATTAACAAGTGTTCATTTTTCTTTTTATATTCTATGGCTGAGACAGCAACCTCAACTCACACAAAATAATCAAATTTGTCCCCTTACTTGCACACATGTAGTCTTAAAATACTTATATTAGTTGCTCAATTTTTTTTTTAGCCTCTATAATTATTTTAATTTTTTTAAGGGATGATTAATTATAATTTTATTTTAAATTGATGTATGATTGTATTTACTTTTTTATACCTAAAAATTACAATAGTGGCTTCTAGTCCTCTTAATTTTATAAATTATATGACATTATAAAAAGAAAAAACATAGTTAACCAATTTATTATACGGGGAAGATGGGTACAATTTGTGATTGAAAATTAGTGAACAATTTGTAACAAATTCATACCCCTTATTTGGGTTTTGTGTATAGGTTTGCAGAAGCTGCTGAACTCAGAACCATTTGCTGGCTAGAAATCAAGGGTAGCATAAACAGTGAAATGTTATCTCCAAAGACAATGTATGGAGCATATCTAAAAGTGAAAATTGCGGATCGTGCTTATGGGTTAGACTCATTACCATCAGAGGTGTCTATTGAGGTTGGTAATTACAAATCACAAGAAAATGTCTACATTCGTTCACACTGCAAAAGAAACGGGAAAGCTTCTTGTCCTTGCAATTGTGAGCACAATGATGAATGGTTGGAGATTGAGTTAGGGAGTTTCTACACTGGAAAAGTTCAAGTTCAAGAGGTGAGAATGTGTCTCAAAGAAGTCAAAGGTGTGCACTTGAAAGGTGGGTTGATTGTTGATGGAATTGAACTAAGGCCTACAACTTATGTGCCGTAATATTCTTACATGGTTTTTGATTTTTTTTGGATGGGAGTAAGTTTACTTTCAGAGTTCATCTTTGAATTTATGCTTAAAACTTTTTTGGTGTCCCTTAATTCATCAATCGAACTATGAATAATATTCTTTATTGAGCAATTTTTTATAAATCATCAAGTTGTTCACTATACCCTCACAATTATGTAAGAGTTTCAGATTACCATTTCTCTTTTCAAATATTTTTTGTTTTTAAAATAGCAAATAAGTTTGAGTTGTTTGAATAAAATATGTTATGGAAAACTCATATTTTGAATTTTTTGAAAAAACAAATTTGTATTTTCCAAGGGTTGTTTGTATATATGTTCTATTTTCCTGAGGGAAAAATTGTTCCTTACCATTCATTTTTTCTTTTTTGAAAACTCTCAATTTATGAAATTTTCATAAATTTGTAGGTATTGACTATTGCGAGAGACGAATAAGCACTAAATTAGATAGTTTCTTTTTTTTCTATCTCATCTTGTAGATTAGATAGTTTCGGTTTCTCGTTTTCAAACCTTTATTTGTCCCATGATTGGGATTCTTGAATAGCCTTATCCTCTCTCTTCGGTGCTTGTTATGTTGTTCCGTTAAATTTTCTTGATAAGGATATTACGATGGGGCAAAGAAAAGTTTGAAAGGTTTTTCTTTGTATTTTTTAGGAAATTACGATGGAGAGAGTTTTTCTTTTACAAACAAGGACTTTCTTGCCTCTATATTGAGTATAGAAGAAGCAATGTTCCTAACAATGGCATCATGCTCTTCATAGAGTTTTTTCTTAGAATTCTCCTCCAAAATGTCCTTTTCTTTTCTAAATACTTCATATACTTTAGGTTTTCCCCAATGTAGCCTTCACAAAGATAATTTGTCTTATCTCTCTTCTTTTTCCGCTCTAGCCTATAATGTTTCCACAATTTAGGTAAGGAGAGTAGCATATAATACATTGTTTGAGTGTCATCAATAACATATAAATCTTATAATTTAACAACAAATAACTCGTGATACTTTGTAAAAAAAAAAAAAAACTCGTGATATATAAATGCAAAAGTAAAAATAGTATGCACGGGGAGACTTGCAAGATAAGTTATTGATTGTGTATTGTTCCAATTACTTACACCTAATCAGATTAAAAATGTGATTGACCGTTTGAACCAGTAAACAAATCAAGATTTTTTTTTTTTGAAGAAATTAAAATGGGATATATTAATAAACGCCTCTCAAAAAATTTTAAACTATAAAAATCATGCATATACTGGTTGACTTGATTTTAATTGGCTGTGAAGCAGCAACAAGCAGCATTTTAAGTTGATTAATAATTAGTACTTTTTTTAACCGTGATATTAACATCCTTTATAAAAATCATGCATATACTGGTTGACTTGATTTTAATTGGCTGTGAAGCAGCAACAAGCAGCATTTTAAGTTGATTAATAATTAGTACTTTTTTTAACCGTGATATTAACATCCTTTAGATAGCAAGACTCAGCATCTAAGCTATGTTTGTAATCATGGGTAAAAAATTCAATCATATATATGTAAGTTAAAAATAATAATTTCAATCGTATTGTATCTGCATCATATCAAATATCTAGATTTCATAGGCAAAAAAGTGTATTCACACGGTTACTTTCTTTTGGCTTTTGGTCACATTTATCTATTATTCAATACCTAAGAATTACCAGACTGTCTACTTTTATCCCTAAAAAAGATCTATTTACTTTAAAAAAATTGAGAGGACTTTTGATTTATTTATAGAGACTAAAAACTTGTAATTTTATAAATAAAAAAAATTACTAATATTTATTTTTAGGTCTTAAAACAGTTATAGAGACTAAAAACAAAAAATAAAATTGCATAGAAACTAAAATATATTAAAAAAATCATAGTGAGAATATGTGATTGAAAAGTGAACAAATAAATTGCAAAACCCTCTAAAAATAAAAAATAAAATTGCATAGAAACTAAACTACCGTTTTAAAAACCTTAACGTTTTGAGATTTACTGTAATTGATATATTTGGATAAATGAAATTTGGAGCAGCAAGAGTACATATTATTTCTTCTTAAAGAAAAAAAAAATGAAAATGAAAATAGTAGTAGGAGTAAAATGGGGTTTGTGAAAAAGCCTTTTATATTTGAAAACGATTTGGGCCTAGAAAAGAATAGAACGGGTTTTGTTGTCACAGAAGATCCATATGTAACCCTAGGAATACAAACTCTCTTTAAATACCCCACTGGCCATTCTGACTTGCCTCATACCATAGCTATTAGCTAGCTGCCTTGTGTTTCTTTTGATCCATTAAATATTTTTAATCGAGGAAATTACGATGGAGAGCGTTTCTCTTTCTATTTTCTTAGATCTCTTTTCTTCTCTATCGGATTTCCCTGATTAAAGAAATTCACTGGTTCATTTTTTTGTTTTTGTTTTGTTGCTATGATGACAATGTGTATCCCAGCTCATTATGAGGCCTTTTTGTAAGGTCTGGGAATTTAACCTTCCACACATTTATCTGAGCTTTTCTTCACACTTTTATTCTTTTTTTTTTAACTATTTTTATTCTAATATAATTCCATGCTTCTTCTCAGTTTCATATCTCCCTTATTAGGGTTTTTAGATTTCAGATTTTTTTACACGAATCTAATTGTATTATTTGGTTATGCAATTAAGACCATGTGTAATATATTTGTGTTGTGGAATTGTTTTCGGGGTTTTTGTTGTGTCCGAAATTAGGGACTTTTTTCTACAAAATTAGGGATTTTTACTTAATTGGTGTTTGCGTTTATGTTATTCTTCATCTTGTTGTTATAGATGATATTGATGCACACTGCAAAGTAGATAATCAATCACTACAACTAAGCTCCTCGACATTAACAACATCTGTCTTTCTGATTTGGATTTTGACAACAATTTTCCAGTACTATTCACCAAACATATACAACATAAAATCGAATTTTTAAATTTGAAAATATATTAGGTTACTCTCATGAATAGAGACAGAGTAATAAAATTGTGAAAATGATTTATGCTTAAAATATTTTCGAATTTGTGTTCACTTCAGTTATTTATGAATCTGAAATTTGGTTTTATGGTGAATAATAGAACCATCAATGGAATTTTGGAATCTTTGTTGGAGGTTAACGTTTAACGAGTCAAATGGGTTCATTAACCTGATGATTGAAAACCAAGCTAGCTAAATTCTTGGAGGGGCTTGTGGTCTATTTTATGTTCCACAACTCTGTTTCGTTTAGAATGTTTTTGTTCTTAATAATTTTACTTTATACCCATAGACTACTTCATTTTGTAGACAAAAATGAAACCTACCAAAGGATTTGTTTGTAAAACCTTCCTCTTAAAAGCACTAGTTTAACCATGACAAATTCTTCCTTAAACTCTTCATTGTCAAAGTATATTCTCGACATCATGTTTACATCATGTAGTATGAAGGATGCTAAGAGTGAAGATAAGTTTCAACACTCGTTCAATATTTTATTGGATGTCTGGTACGAAGGAACTTAAACATACTAATAGAATGTAAATAGCTCATCCAATAAAATTAAGTGTTGAAAACTAATACTTCATATAGTTTGGAGAATGTTAACGAGTGCTTCCTTAACTAGTGTCTCTGGGGCACTGGTTAACAAGACTCAGTTTGGTTTTACTTGTATACATTAATTATCGAGGTAGAAGTCATTAATTGGTAGGGTCATGCTAACTTGTGTTTTTGTGGCACATGTTAAGGACCTCAAAATTAGATTTTAAGTTTTGTGCATTCAATTAAGGAAAATGTTAGTGCTTTGACGATACTCTTTAAGACATTTAGAGGGTGACTTTTCATGAAAATATATGTAATCAATGCATTGAAAATTGAAATATTTGTGTTAGTACATTTGCAAAAATTCAAAGTTGGTGCACATTTCAACAAATTTCAAAAATTACATTTTTCATTCGTTAACTTGTGTATATTAATTCAAAAATATTAATTCTACATGAGTTTACTTTAAAAGAGGGACCAAAAGTGAAGATAAATTTTTTTTAAGGGACCAAAAGTTGAAGGAAATTTTAGAGGACTAAAACGAAAAGTTGATATATTTATAGAGACCAAAAACATATTTAACCCTTCCGAAAAATCAATGTTTGTTATAAAATAAGTAAATAGAGATAGTAATAGAGAGAAGGAGAAGAAGAGAGAATATGGAGAAGTATTTTTATTCATCAATCTATCTCTGAATGTTACAATGAACTTTATTTATAGGGAAATAGAGTAGCATATAAACTAAGCCCAATAACCTAATGGTGTGGCTCATTAACCTGTTTGCTATTTGGACATCCACTATTAATATTTGTAACACTCTCCCTTGGATGTCCATTGAGGATATGCCTCATTAAAAACCTTACTAAAATAAAAACCTAGTGGAAAAAAAAAATTCAGTGAAGGAAAAAAGTACAATATCCTTTTGAGTGTGAACTGCCTCATTAAAAACCTTACCAGGAAAACCCAATGGGATAAAACCTAGGTGAAGGGAAAAAGAGTGCAGAACATATTTATTTCTCCCCCTCACGAAGACAAATATCTCTTAGACGGCGAAGACCAATTCTTAGTACAAGTTTCTCAAAAACTTTACTTGGAAGTGACTTTGTGAAAACATCTGCGAGATTATCACATGAACGAATTTGTTGAATGTTGATATCACCGTTCTTCTGAAGATCATGAGTGAAAAAGAATTTTGGAGAAATATGTTTTGTTCGGTCTCCTTTAATGTATCCTTCTTTCAACTGAGCGATGCATGCCATATTATCTTCGTAAATGATTGTTGCATCCATTCTTCCGGAGGAGAAACCACAATTCTTTTGTATGTGCTGAATCATGGATCTTAGCCAAACACATTCTCTACTTGCCTCATGTAATGCTAAAAGTTCTGCATGATTTGATGATGTTGCTGTTATGGTCTGTTTCACAGATCTCTATGAAATTGTTGTATCTCCACTTGTAAACAAATAACCTGTTTGTGATCTTCCGTGATGAGGATCTGACAAATAACCTGCATCTAGATAACCAATTAATTCTAGTTTGGGTACTTTGGGATAAAACAAACCCATATCCATTGTACCTCGAAGATAACGAAGTACATGCTTGACCCCATTCCAATGTCTTTGTGTAGGTGAAGAACTGTATCTTGATAATAGGTTGACAGAAAATGATATATCTGGACGCGTATAATTAGCAAGGTACATTAATGCTCCTATTGCACTAAGATATGGTACTTCAGGACCAAGTAGTTCTTCACCTTCTTCTCGAGGTCTGAAAGGATCTTTCTCCACATCTAGTGATCTAACAACCATTGGAGTAGGCAATGGATGAGATTTGTCCATGTAGAAACGTTTTAACACTTTTGTTATGTAAGTTTCTTGATGCACAAAAATTCCGTTATTTAAATGTTCAATTTGCAATCCGAGACAAAACTTTGTCTTTCCCAAGTCTTTCATTTCAAATTCTTTCTTCAGGAAATCTATGGCTTTTGGAAGCTCTTTGGGAGTTCCAATAATGTTTATGTCATCAACATAGACAACAATTATAGCAAATTCATTTCCAGATCTTTTCGTAAAGATACATGGACAAACAGAGTCATTTTCGTATCCCTCTTTTAGCAAATATTTACTGAGGCGATTATACCACATGCGTCCGGATTGTTTTAGCCCATAGAGAGACTTATTTAATTTTATGGAGTAGTCTTCCCTAGATCCTGAACTATTTGCATCAGGCAAGTTAAATCCTTCAGGGATCTTCATGTAGATGTCACTATCAAGTGAGCCATACAGGTAGGCAGTAACCACATCCATCATGTGCAAATTTAGACCTTCATGAGCTATAAGACTAATTAAGTATCTAAAAGTAGTTGCATCAACTACAGGTGAATATGTCTCATTAAAGTCAATCCCAGGTCTTTGCGAAAATCCTTGAGCAACGAGTCTTGCTTTATATCTTGCAATTTCACCACTCTCATTACGTTTTCGCACAAACACCCATTTATACCCAACTGGTTTCACTCCTTTAGGTGTTCGGACGACAGGTCCAAAAACTTTTCTCTTGTTGAGCGAGTTTAATTCTGCTTCAATTGCATCTTTCCATTTTGGCCAATTCTCGCTTTGTCGACAATCTTTAATAGACCTTGGTTCATGATCCTCGTTACCATCTATCGCATTTAGCGCTATGTTATATGCAAAAATATCATCAACGTTGACTTCATGTCAGTTCCATTGTATTCCATTAGTGGCATAATTTATCGAGATCTCTTGATTTTCATGTATGTCAGGTACCTGATCAGCTTCTTCTGGAACTGAAATATTGATTATGTCAGAAGGATCTGGTGAAGTTTCTATATCCTCATTTGGGCCATCTTTTCTTTTAGCTCCCTTTTTTGCACGAGGATTTTTATCTTTGGAACCGACTGGTCTGCCACGCTTCATGCGTGGTTGAGACTCGTTTGCAATATGA
>Ga0228710_1001389_pt1 | contig 36126 bp, 24 predicted proteins | sample MedpolnodulmetaG_FD_177995 | JGI IMG/M metagenome (GOLD analysis project Ga0228710, IMG submission 177995) | Root nodule microbial communities from Medicago polymorpha collected in Santa Monica, California, United States - pink nodules | ecosystem: Host-associated > Plants > Roots > Nodule...
TTCAAAACCTTATTCAATTCTTTGTAATTGTTAAGATAAGTCTCTTTCAGTTGTGATTGAGCAAAGGAAGTCTCTTGGAGTTGTCCTTGAGCATAGAAGTCTCTTTTAGGTGTGATTGAGCATAAAAATCTCTTGGAGTTGTCCTTGAGCAAAGATAAGTCTCTTTCTTGTGTGATTGAGCAACTTGTAATTTGAGATTACATTTTAGTGGAACTCTCCTTGGAAGTGCAAGGATGACAGGACTACTTCCGGTTTGTGGAAGGAACCTGTATAATTGCTTGTGTTCTTTCTTCTTCTGTTCTTTACATTTATCCGCTGCACAAAGACTCTGAACTCACTCAGACTCTGAACCTGAGGACAATTCTTCAGAACGTGAAAGAAGAAGTTTTCAAAAACACAATTCAACCCCCCCTTCTTGTGGTTTTTCTCACCTTCAGTATGATGTTGTTGATTGATTGTGATATTGTTGGTGAATACATATATGTTGATTGATTGTGATATCGTTGGTGAATACATATGTTACTTGATTGTGATATTATCGGTGAATGCATATATGTTAAGTGATGGTGATTTTGTTGGTGATTGCATATATCCTAAATGAATGGTTATGATGTGGTGAATTATTTGTGTGAACATATGCATTGTTGTTGAGTCATATGTTCATGCATACATGACTGATGGTGACGGATTTTATATCCAAAATTTAAGACGGGTGTGAAATCCTACATACGATGTTTTTGTTGTATCGAAGGTGACGACCTTGAGGTGATTTGGTACCGCATGCATCTAGAAGAGTCTAGAACATTGCATGCATTTGAATAGTTGATGAGTCGTGTCATAATTGAATATGTGACTTGGTGAATTTGTGCATTGGAGAAATTTGGTGAATGTTGTGATTTTGTGGATTGGTGTATATGTACATTGGTGGATTTTTGTTGATGATTGTGAATATTTGAGCTAGGCTCCAATTGCGTGTCTTACTTGCTTGTGCTTATACACTTGGTGAATATATTTGATGATAATAATTTTGGTAATAGTAATGAGGTGAGAATTGTATATGTATATATGTATGATTTGGTGATTCCTTTGATAATGATGATTGCTTACTTATAACTTGAAATGATGAATTGTACTTGTTGAGTTAAGTATGCTAAATGAAGAATAAGGTGAGTAATCCTTTCATTGATTGATGTTGATAAATGATGAGCTTATGTTGATGACTTGATTGAGATTGAATATGTTTGCTAGGCTATGTTAGTATTGTGATAGCTTGTTGTGTATTGAATGAAGGATAATAATCATGTGATGTTAGTATTCTAAGAGGATGAGTATGTATATGTGATATGCATGAATCCTTGAATGCTTATGTTTGTTTATGTTGATTATGTTTGATGTGAAGCTAACCCCCAGTGGTCTTGGACCGCCTACTTGTTTGTATGAATGGGTAGACGGCATGTAAGAGTAGTTGTTGATTGTTTGGTGAGTGCTTGGATAACGGGAGTTATCTCCGTTATCGGACTTTGGAGTCTTAGAGTAGGCTCTGATCTAGGATGTTTGTCTTTATGATTATTCTAGATTGACTATGCTGGATTTATGTTGTTGAGATTTTGTCCATGTATCAGGATTTGGAGATTTTATATGATGATGTATATTGATCTTATGACATGTATATTTTGGAGATGTATGACTTATATTCGCTGCGACAGTTAATGAATCTTATATATGCATGTTGTTTGAATTTTGAGGTGAAGACGTAGCGTCTATTTCTTGAATATTTATATTTTTCGCGTGTATTATCACTTTAATAGAAATAGGGCGTTACATTTGGTATGGCGGTGTCGAGAATTGATTTTGATAGAATTGAGTTTGAGAGAATTAATTTTGGTTAAAAGTGAGTTGGATGTGAATTGATTTATGTTTGGATACACTTTTTAAAAGTGATTCTTATGAGTTGATGTTGTTTGGATAGTATGAATTAGGGATGACCAAAATGACTAAAATACCCTTATAGGCCAAAATCCACTAATCCTAAATTAAATACACACAAGGATAAACAAGCACACGTAAATACACATAAACATATATAATAAATAATTAAAATAATTCTAGCGAAAAACAGACTGTTACATTCCTTTATACCCAACTTTGTAATTGTGTGTTATGAAAATGGTATTTGATTTGGAGCTTGTATACATGTTCTTTACTTGTAAATTTGTTATGTTTCTTTCTTTCTTTGCCTCCAATCTCATATTCAGAGTAAACCTCTATAAAAAAATATGTCATTAAATGATTCTAATCTTTATTTTATTATATAATATTCAACATTTTATTAATATAGAATCTACCAAAAAATAATATTATTTACATAGAATCAGTTTAGATTTTCAATTATATACCAAATATCAAAAACAATTTTTTTTATAAAAAGAATAGAAAGTGGTTTAAAATCCTTTTATTTTTCTAATTTAGTCATTTTTATTTTCAATTTTTAATGATTTCTATACTATTTTTTTGTGGTGTTTCTAAATTGTAATATCCTAATATATATTTTTGACAAAATCCTAATCTATATATATATATGAGGAAATATATTATTGAATTGTTACCCAATGAGATTATATAAAAAAATATTCAATAAAAAAAACATAACAAATATATCAAGTTATAATTGCACATACATTTAATATAAATGTTTCTAACATATTTATATTTATTTTGTGATCAATATTTTCTCAATCAAATTTCACCGATAAATAATACTATCATTATATCATTTGAATATTTATTTAATTTTTGTAATATAATATATTAAATTTTTTTATATAGACAATTTTGAACTAATTAACAACTTGTATACTAAATTCCCTAAAAAAATTGTATACTAAATAATATGATCTTTTAAAAAATAATATTGATAGAAAGCGATATAAAAAACATGTTTTTTTTTTTAAATTATAATTTGTTATTTTCATTTTTTACTCCCATTCCCCGATTGTTAAGGTTAAGATGTTGTCATTAAGGTGATTGAAAGCTAAAAAAGCTACTTTTGTTTTTGGTACCCAGCAGTGGTGGTCGAGCCCCTTAGCTTGTTTGGGCATACACTGTTCAATTTTTTTTAATGTTTTCTAAAGTGGAATATCATAAAATATTTATATAATACTTTTAAATAAATGATTTATAATTTTTTTTAAAAACATAAAAATATATATAGAAACTTCCATATATAGAAAATATATCGTATTTTTAAATAAATGATTTATAATTTTTTTAAAAAAATCATAAAAATATATATAGAAACTTCCATATATAGCAAAATTTGAACGGGTAGCTTCTAAGGTAAGAAAATTCCCTTGATACTCCATATATTTATATAGAAGGTGGCATATATATTGGAATAATTGAAGAATTTCTTTTCCTTAATAACAAAGGATGAATTTCTTCAATTAACTTATGAGGAAAATAATCAAGGAATATGTCGGTGGAAAAAGTTTGGAAATCCTACAAGGCTATACTAACAACAAAGATTTATTGTAAAAAAAAAATAATACAAAGATTCATAGTCAGAAAATCAATTCTTTCCATTTTCAAATAATTTTTTTTAAATATAATAATTTCTTACAGCTTTTTCCACACTCCTCTTTAATGCGTACACTAAACATGTAGTATAAATCAGTTAAGAAAGAAAAGGAAGAAAGTTATAATACACCACACGGATTCCTATTTTCTCTCTTTATTTCCATTTCAAAAAATTTCAGTTACTATTTTTTTCCAGTCAAAATCTATGCATTAATTCATTTCCAATAGTACTTTTTTTCCAATTAATTGATTAATTAATGTGTGAAAAGTCACGTTCATTCAAATACTATATATACCTATACACTAACGCTGCCAGCCACAAACAAAAACTCTTGTTCAAAACATGCCAAATCTTGATCCCAATCTCCTTAATTCTGATTCAAATTCTAATGTCTATGCCACCACTATGTATAACAACAATCAACCTCAAACACTGCCAGTTGAGTTTCAACAACAGATGGACGAGGTTAATCACTTTATCACATCACAGGTTAGTTAGTTTTCCCTTTCCAATTTTGATACATATGTAACATATAACACTGTTTTTTATGTTATGCATAGAATATGTGCCAACAACTCTTATGTTTGTTATGTTGGTCTAGTCCATAGCCATGTCTTGATAGTCGATGGTGAGATATCCCGGATTAGGCCGTCCTTAGGTTTTCGAGAAAAATATTTGTTCTATATGTTTGTGGAATATGTATAATCCGAGGTTCTAAGAAATAGGTTGTTACCGTGAAAACGGTCGCGTCAAAACGGTATAGGTAGTTTTTAATACCGTTTTTCTCCATACAAAATAATGTTACGCAACGACAAAACGTCGTTAGTCGTTAGGGACGCAACAAACGGTAGGGAACACATTTTTTTTTTTTAATGAAAAGGGAACACATTTCTTGTCACATTTTGTTTATGTTTTTGTATATTTTAAAAACATTAAAATTTGAATTTAATAGTGGTTAATTTAGCTTTTAGAAGTAATAAATTCATTACAAAGTTATAAAAATAGTTACAGTTATTAAATTAGGAAGACACTGAGAAATTAAGTTATTATGCACTATACGATAGTATATATAACTTACTGAGATTTTCACCATTATATGATTCATCGACACTACAACGAACATGATATACAAAAAGTAACGTAACACAACATTGGCAGCAACGGAAATCACGAAATTATTATCGCGATCGCTAATTAAAACTTTGATATAATCTAATTAATTGGTAATTTTTGTGGTGACAGAACGAGAAATTGAGAATATTGGTGCAAGAGCAAAGAAGGCAACAAGTGGCGACACTATTGAAGAAGGTAGAATCGGATATGTTTCATATACTAAGACAAAAGGATGAACAAATAGCACAAGCGACAAAGAAAAAGTTGGAGTTAGAACAATTCTTAACCAGACTGGAGATAGAGAATCAAATGTGGCGGAGAGCTTCTCGGGAAAATGAAGCTATGGTGTTGTCCCTCAATAACGCCTTAGAACAGATCAAAGAAAGAACATTGGCTGTAGAAGAAGTAGAGTCATGTTGTGACATGAAAAATCATGAAGAAGAAACATGGGAAAACACAAGTCTAAACACAATTTGCAAATGTTGTTATTCACAAGAGTCGTCGTTTATGTTACTTCCTTGCAGGCACCTATGTTCGTGTAAATCATGTGAACCTTCTCTCCAAACATGTCCTGTGTGCTTAATGCCAAAGAGATCTATTATAGAGACTCTCCCTTTCTAGGATCATGTTCATATAACTATGTAAATGCTACAACATAATGTTATTTTTATAAGAGAAGATGGATCACTACAAAAATTTATGTATTTGGTTTATATTTTTAATTAAATACATTAATTTTTGTTTTGTTGATTCATATGTCTTTTATAAAAAATCATCGGAGGTATTATTAGATTTACTTATAAATGCTTAGGAGGAGAGAATGACTCATTTCAATTACATTGTCTAGACTTTTTTGTTTCTTATTTTTGTTTTGAGATATATTTGATAGCCTCATATTTTTACTAGCTAGCTCCATTAGTGTTATTGAACTAGTTTTTATACTTTTCATTTTCTTTAAAAAATAGATTTATCATACGGTAGAAGTTTAAACAGTTAGAAATTGAGTTGAGTGATGATTAATTATTTCAGTCAGATTTTTGAATTTGTATTTTTCCAAACAATTTATTCTAGCCTCATTAATGACTTGAGTCCAATCACAAAATAATTCATGTGCTTTTTCTCTAGATTAATGACTTGAATTTGTATTTTTCCAAAATTTATTCTAGCCTCGCCCTTGCACCGAAGGAACAATGAATCGATTCAATCTTCACGGAGTTCTTCCAAATCGATTCGATCTTCATTTGAATTGAATCAATCTTCATATGTTGCCCAGATTCAGATCTAGTTATCTGAATCGATTGAGCCTATTTTTTGATTGATTCAGACAACGCATTTTTGAAAAATTTCAGCAAAAGTTTACACTACGCACTCACATCTATAAATAAAACCTAACCTCATTTGACCCATCTCATTGAATTCATTAATTACTTTTCTCTCTACTCTCCTTTTAAAAAAAACTTTCTTCATCAAGATCTAGAACTTTATATGTCACATAACTTAATCTTGATAAGAAGCCTTGTCTTTATCTATGTTGCATAACTTCATCAAGGTCTTGAACTTTGACCAAAGTCCAGAGCCTTGACTTGTTTCAGATGCAGAACTTCTCATATGCTTAGAATCTCTTGTACACATAAACACACAATAGAGTATCCTAGTCATTCTCAAACATGGTTTTATACATGCCCTGTTATCATCAAAATATAATGACTTTGTTATTTAACCAATTTTGGTATAACAAAATATTGAATGAATACATATATCATATTTAACACATTACTCCCTTGTCTAATGGTAAGTGTTCTTTTTACTACTATTTTTCTTTGTTCAAATTATTTGTTCATTTTATAATACCAATATAACGTTTATTATTCTTTTTCCACTAAGTCATTAACATACCTTTATTTATTGCATTTTAATCATTTAACTACTTCATGAACTATAATTAATAAAAGTCAAAATTAGACAATTTGTCACTTAACTTAATTTTAGGTAACACTTTTGTCTTTTATCTTTTTTTTGTTGTCTCAATTTAGTCCTTTATGATATAAAACGTCAACATAGTTATCCTTTTTTATAAAAGAAATTCAAAAACTAAAAAAAAATCATAGACAAACTAAAATCTTCATCATGCAAACCTAAAAACTCATATTTAATTAAAAAAATCTTATAAAAAATGATACGATATTGTCATTTTATAACATAGATGACTAAATCAGAACAAAAAAGGCAAATGACAAAAATGTCATCAGAAATTAAGTTAATAGACGAAAGTTGTAATTTTGCCTTAATAAAAGTATTTTAATACATTAGAATCAATACGATTAATCATTCTTTAATAACCATGTGAAACTTAAAAATACATCTAATTAGTTGAGACCGAGGAGTAACATTTTTGGATCTGAATAACATTTATCTTTTGTTCTCGTGAGTTTAACTCAATAACATTAAATAATATATGCAAGACTGAGGTTCGAATGCTTCAACATCAAACTAAAAAACATTCATCTTCTTCGAATGTAAATGGTGAAGTGCTGTCGTGGATTATTTTGGTCAACATATATTGTAATGATTCAATTTTCTCCGCCACAAAATACACACTAACCAAAAATCCACTACCTTCACTTTACCAATCCAAAAATTTGTTATATCCATATACTATTTCTTTTCTTCTTCCCATTCTTCATGTTCATTCAAACACTTCCCCAAATGTCTCTCCTAACTTTCCCGCATTTTGCTTCCAATTTTCTCTCACTTTCCCGCTTCACTCCAACTCGCCGTTGTTGCTATCCAACAACCGCAACAAACTCCGGCACCACCGCCATTGTGTGGTTCAAGCACGATCTTCGAACGGACGATCACCCTGGACTCCTCGCTGCTGCCTCCAGTTTCCAATCTCTCGTTCCTATTTACGTCTTCGACCACCGCATTCTTTCTCGTAAGTATGCAAATTCATTATCATTGAAAGAGTAAATAGTAATCTAACAACTAATTACTGACATTTGCGTTGTAGGTTTTTCTGATGAAATGCTTGAACTGGTTCTGTTCGCCATACAAGATTTGAGGAAGTCGTTGCAGGGCCGTGGTTCTAATCTCATGATTAGGTTTGGCAATGCTGAGAATGTGTTACACCAACTTGCAACTGAGGTACTTGGTCTTTCCTTTCAGTTAGTTATGCATTTAACATAAGAGCTTATTTTATTGCGCATCATATATGCAGTGGTAAGGGTTCGAACTTGCATTTCCCACTTATTCACCTTAAATGTGAAGTTACAGCCACTTATATGGCATGTTTAAAATTCATAGTAGTGACATTGGTTATTTTTTTTGTCTTAAACTATTTATTAAGAAATGTGTGAATCGAGATTAAAAATAGTTAAGCGTATTGTAGAGAAGGAAATGAGGTAGTAGTTCCTTAGATAGTTAGCACTTAGCTTGCTCAATGCATTACAAATAGTTAATGCTATTTTCAAGTTTTTTGAAGCATGTGTTCCATTTTTTAGTTTTTTTCTTAAATAAATTCAATTCATCACTCTCAGGATGGAACAGGTCAAAGCGACTTGTATATTTGTGGAACAAGAGGTGGAGTATGAGGTCTGCCTTATCATGGATGTTGTCAACCATCGTTTGAAATCGATCGAGATTCCACAAGGCACTCCAAGGATCGAATTGTGGAAGACTCCATTTTATGATGTAAAGGCAGGTAGCTTGTTGATTGTGTTTGCTAACAGAAACTTTTTTATTGTAGTGAACCACCAGCTTATAATTAGTAATTGTAGGAGTCGGTCAATTTGATCCTTAAAATTAATGAAACTCCAAAATAATTTGTTAAATAAAAATTCTCAATTATATTAATCTTTAGTTTGGAGAATTTTAAAAACTAAATTGACTAACCTTTAAAGACTGATGTTACTGTGAATTATCAATATCAGTGATCATTTGAAATTTCGCAAACTTTTGAGATCAAACAAATTGACCGACATGTATAATTTCAAGGACTAAATTGGTGATTCTCTCATTTTCACTTGCTTGGTTGAGTTGATTATGTCAAACTCGTGTCATGACAGTGATTCTTTTGAGTAATTCAGTTATGTTTGACTGATCATTATCGTTATCACACAGGTGCTGCAAAATCTTGCTCTATCGTATGATGACTTTGAGAAACTACGTCTCCATGTAACTACACCACTTCAGCTGTCATCATTACCTGGTCTAGAAATGGAACTAAATTGGGGTGAGTTTTGTGTCAGATGGTTTTTCTTATCAGGATTCATCTCTCTCTCTCTCTCTCTCTCTCTCTCTCTCTCTCCAAGATTACTGGATATGTTGATGCACTTTACGATGTTTCCAAAAATCATGTGATAATTGTTCATTGAATCAGGTGACCTTCCTGTGTATGATGATATAATGGGATTTATGGCTAAGAACCGACATAAATCAAGAGATGACTGGAATTTGATCAAGGAGACATCAGCTGAAACCTTGTTGGGCAGAGAAATGCTGAAATCTAGTGAGAACAGGGAGAAAAGTTATAGCTTTAGACAGATTCAGTCAAGTGAACCAAATGAATCTGTGTTTATTACACAAAAAGGAAATGTGGTTGGAGGTGGTACATATAATTTACTAAATGCATTGGCTGCATATTTGAGGTATTTGGAGGGAACGGCTCGTGATGATTGGCAAGAGTATGTAGTGATAACCCTCTTTCTAAGATTCTGTTACTTTTTTGGCAAATTTCAGGTGTTTGTTTTAAAGAAAACTATTTTCAATTATGACAAAGCTTCATTATATATCCCTTCTTTGTTTTCTGCTTCTTGTTTCTGAACTTTTGCTCCTATTTTTCTTTATTACATTGATACATTATGTTTCTCCGTATCATTAGAAGGGCATACATTTCTGCTTCAATAAAAAGTGTCGTGCATTAGTTTTGTTTATCTCGAACGGTGCTATGTTTGTCTATGAAGTCGTTAAGTTACATAAAAAAGTACACAATGAAATTTTGCTTCGCCTTAAATTTGTGCAGGGTACACGAAAAACTTCGTGCTTCAGAAAGTCGAAATGGAGCATCATTTATTGCACTATTTGGTCCTGCGCTATCTTTGGGAATTATATCTAGAAGAAGAGTACACTATGAAGCTATCAAATATGAGAAAGAACGAAATGCAGGGTTCTTATCTCCCTTTGGATATTCAGCTGCCACCATTGCAGCAGCAGTTGAGGCTGTGTGTTCGAAGGAGGTAATAACTATAACAGTTATGCTGTGTTAAGAGTACAAATTGATCATGTCTTATTGGTTTGGTTTTGTCTTATCTGTTATACATGGGCAGTTTCCTTGATCTTCATTTTTTGTTCTCTTTTTTATCAAAGGAGTTAATTTAATTTTTTGGTTGGCTAGTGGTATTGGCTTTTGGCTTTGAGAAATCAGATAAATAATGATGCAAAACAGTCAACACGGGTATGGAGCTGGAATGGTTTTCTTGTTCAGGTATTGAATTGATTGGCTCATAGTCAAAAACTTAATTTACTATCAAGAGAAATGCTAGGGACACATTCTCTAGCTCACTCTTTTGAACACAGTTCTAGTAGTTCAAATTCACATTTGTCCCAACAAATTTATGTGGGACCCAAATGTATGACCAACATGATTTAGTGGACCCATTTGAAATAAGTTAAGAACTTGAAATACTTTTTACAAGCTAAACAAAAGTGCTAATTTATTGGCTAAACTGCTTTTCTCAGTATACAATTGCCGGTGAAGATGGTCCTGCTGTTCTTCTTGTACATGGTTTTGGTGCATTTGGGGAGCATTACCGTGACAACATACACGGTTTGGCTAGAGCTGGAAATCGAGTTTGGGCTATTACATTGTTAGGATTTGGCAAATCAGAAAAGCCAAATATTGTATATACTGAGCTCTTGTGGGCTGAACTATTGAGAGACTTTATTGTTGATGTTGTGGGGGAACCGGTCCACCTTGTTGGCAACTCAATTGGTGGTATGATATATAAACTTAAATTTGGTACAGCTTTCTACAAAATAAATTTCTTCTTCACAAACATGCAGCAACTTTGGCTCCAGCGCACAATTTTCTCACCAACTTGTTCCTGCTTCTGTTGATGTTTTGATCATGTACTAAATATTTTTCCCTACTCCAGGTTATATTGTTGCTATTGTTGCTCGAGTTTGGAGTTCTCTGATCAAATCCATTGTCTTGATAAACAGTGCCGGGAATGTTATCTCGAAAAATTCATCAATACCATTGTCTAAGCCAAGTGTAAGTGACAACTGACGTTCATACTCACTTGCAAGGCATGATTTTTTCTTTTCCTCTTCTTCTTTTGCCTGTCTGAAAAACAACAATTTGCTTTGTCTTGCTATTTTAAAATCTCCCCCTCCATTTTCTAATATTGTAAAATCTGCAATAGAAGTTGGATTTCTAGAGTTTAAAACCTTAATATTTACCTGAAGGGTGTGTTTGGATGGAGGGTTTAAGAGGGGAAGGGAGGGGAGGGCTTACTTTTCTTTTTTAAATTACGGGCATTATAAAATGATTTTTAGAAAATTGAATTAACAACATGATAAATGATCATATAATACTTCAAAAAAACACTTATTTATTTTTAAAAATCATTTTACATTGGTCGCAATTTAAAAAATAAAAGTGAGCCCTCCCCTCCCCTCCCTTCCCCTCCTAAACCCTCAATCCAAACACACCCAGTGTATCATGACTGTATACTTTTTTGAATTGAAAGAAGCACCCAAAAGTGCATATTATGCTGGTAAATGGATCTTAAAGTTGGAATTATGTAAATTTCTCCTGACATTTAATTAGACAACATTTATTGCTTAGTATGAGTAAACATAATTAGATTTTGTTTTGACAAACATAAATAAATTATTTTATCTTAAAAAATCTTTTTTCTATTTACTTGTTAACTTTCAGGATAGACAAACATCAGTGGCTTCATGGTTGGGTTCTCGAATTCTTCTGTTTTACTTGAGGCTAAGAATTCAAGACATTGTTAAGAAATGTTATCCAACTGTAAGTGTAATTTTTGTCACTGATTTTTTTAATCTTTTTGGATTGATATCGACAGTGCTTGATTCTGTGGCATTGTGCTTTGCAGAAGATCGAAAGGGCAGATGATTGGCTCATAAATGAAATGCTAAGAGCTGTATCCTCTAGTTTACTTCTATAATCTAAATTATTTGTATTGCATCAGGCTTCACATTCTAATATATATAACTCTTTTTGACATCTCCTTTACATATTATTAAGTCTTATGATCCTGGTGTGCCTGTGGTCCTGGAAAGCATCTTTAGCTTTAATCTTTCCATACCTCTTAACTATCTTCTTGAAGATGTCAAAGAAAAGATTTTAATTATACAGGTATTGTAACATGGATATGAAATGTTGTGGGAAAACCAGAAAGATAGAATTAATTGATACTGAATGATAATTCTCTGGTTTAGCTTTATATATGCTGTTTTTTATTTCATTTTGTTAGGGAATGAAAGATCCAATTTCTGACTCCAATGCCACAGTGGCTATGCTTAAAGAGCATTGTGATGGTGTTATAATTAAGGAATTAGATGCTGGTAACTAAAATTTTATATATCCGTTCTATTATTTTATTTTAATAATAAAGTGCCTTATCCTTTGTTTTAAATTTTGATCTTTTTCTTTTGCTTAACATTACAGGCCATTGTCCCCATGATGAAATGCCAGAATCAGTGAATACTATCCTTTGTGATTGGATACAAAGGGTTGAAAGTAACATTTTAGCAGGGTTCCAAGTATAATTTTTTTGACGTCCGGCAACTGTACATAATGATTATAGCAGCAGGGTAAATTATCCAGACTCCATTAATATACTAGTCCACTACTATGCCTTCTTTACAGTTTGTTGATAACTGGATGCTGCACTAATCCTATAAAATTGTAGAATTAGCCTTCTAGTACTTTTAAAAATATTCTATTGGTTTGTGACATAACTTTCCTTCATGTATCTTCTGTTGTTTCCACCTCAAAACCTCTCTTTAATGGAAAGACACAGACTATCATGCACTAATACATTGATAATTTTTCTCATATAAAATAGATTCTATGTTCGTATCATATCTTGATAGATGCTTAAATTACAACAAGGAAAACTGCCCGACTTCATATCTGTAAGTGTGTTTAAGACTACGCACTAGTAACATCTGTAAGTGTGACATTAAATGGGTCCAAATTTTTACATGTACAGAAAGTAACCTTATGCACTAGTAGCTGGCCAACCCAACAAGCAAAGGAGAATAATTCGTGATTTAAAATAACATAGCCTAGCCTTAAAGCAATATTATGAACCTTCATCAATGTCAGATAAATTATTATGCTCAGCATATCTAACTGAATTGTCATTTCTAGATATCAGATTAATATGGATGAAAGACCTTGTGATCCTAAATAAACGAATTTTCAACAATTAAGCTTGTACTGAGAGATATGAATGGGACTGGGTTGATGGTACATATGATGGGTTTTGTGTTGAGACTTGGTCTAAGGGAAGTTGACTCAAGGGTCAGTATAGAGATGGCTTGAGACATAAGTTTGGGGTTTATAGATTTTACGCTGAGGGTGTTTATGCTGGTGAATGATTGAACAGACAGAGTCGTAGTTCACTTCCGGTGTTCATACTTGTGATAATGGTAGTAGATTTGATGGAGAGTTCAAGTGGGGGTGTTAAGCATGGACTTAGCCACTATCATTTTAGGTATATTTTTCGAATCATTGAATTATATATCTGTATTCATTCACAGGACTGTTTTTACAGTTAAGATGTTTGCATTTTGTTAATTACATTTCTTTAGTGTTGTATAATCAATAATGTATTCATTGGTGGTGTGGTGTTTAGGAAGAGGGACCAATAAAAAAAAGAATATAAAACACGCTTTCCTTGACCAAATGGATTTTTTTTTCTTTCTGAAATTTTTTCTTTGCTGTTTTAATCAATGGCTGAATATATATATGGATGCATAAAGGGAAATGATAAACATGAACTCAGTGAATCATTCTTTGGATGGAAGATGTTTTACCAATTCCAAGCTGGCTGGTGGGTTTTGACACATGTTGAGGGCTTGTATGTTTTGTTTGTGAATATAGCATATACAGATGAATTACCAAGGTGTAGAGAAACGGAAATATTCTTCAAAAGTGTATATAGCATAATATTGTAGAGCAATATGGTCCTAAGGATGGGTTTAGATTCAAAGGTACTTTATGCCTTTTTAAGCTAGTCTCAAAGCACAAATGCTCTTCTAAATTCCTTGCTAGAGGCTAAGTCTATGACCTTGGACTTTAACCTCTGGAACACATAACAACTCAGAACGTTGTGCTGTTATGCAATTTGATTTTAATTTACTTGCAGCTAATTTAAGTTTGGTTACTTTATCGTTCTCTCTTTAATTAATATACTTAATGTGGACTGGTAAAAACAAAATGATAAATAACTTGTTGACCATAAGCAAGAATCCATATTGCAGAATAATACAAGTTTCTGTTTCTGAATTGATATGGTTCAGTTTGATAAGATCTTTAAAGCTACAAATACAATCATGGTTATTATATTTGAAAAACAATCTGAAAAATGCAAATATCTAAATGAGGAATTGACGATGATTTGGCAAAAAGTTCTCATAGAAGACATGATTATGTGTGAATTTCGTTTATAATTTTTTTTCAAAGAATATACAGCTTTTACAATAATTTTTAACTAAAATTAAAATGTGTTCACCCCCTTAATCCGGGTCTTAGTTACACTACTAATACAAGCATCAAAATATTTGTTAGCACTACCTTCACCAACATCAAAACTATAAATATCAGGTAATTTCCCCTTCGATTTAACCCCTTCAAGCATTGACACAACTTTTCTCATTGAAGGTCTATCAGCTGGATTTCTGCTTGTGCAAAGCAATGCAATTTTAAGCATTTGTACCATTTCTTCCCTCACAGAACTGCACTCTGCCCCTTCATTCTTGTACAATATGCCTTCAATTCCATCTTTGCTCTTCATTTTGGACTTAACCCAATCCACAATGTTTTCCCCTTCATCAAATTCTTGATCCACAGAGCGTTTTCCACTTAAAATTTCCATTAACACCACTCCATAGCTATAAATATCAATCTTCTCATTAACTTGGAGGGTATCAACATATTCTGTAAAAAAAAGAAAAACTTTTTATTATAGTTGTAGTATTTTGATACACATCTTTATTCTTTTTTACTTCTTTATCTTTTACGACTTATACACATCACATTACCATGCGGTAACGAAATAAGAACAAACACAAACTATACTAACATTAAAAATTATTTCACTCATTTTACTTTAATGGATATTAACTATAATTCAAACTAAAGTACTGCCTCACTCATCCTAGACATCTACTTGTAACAGAAAAAAATAATAAAGAATAAAAATAAAAACAAGATTGTGGTGCTGACCTGGAGCAATGTAACCATACGTTCCGGCAAGATCAGACATAGGCTCATCAGATCGAATCGACCTAGCAAGTTCAAAATCAGCCACTCTAACTTCCATATCACCATCCAGTAAAATATTACTAGGTTTAAGATCTCGATGCACAATTGGTGGAGCACAATCATGATGTAAATAACATATAGCTTGTGCCACACCAAGTGCTATCTTATACCTAGTTGACCAATCAAACACATTTACCATATTATCCTTTGTATGCAAAAACTCATCAAGGTTCCCATTTGGCATATACTCATAAAGCAACATCGTACTTTTCTTGTTAGTGCAATAACCCAACAATCTCAAAATGTTTCTATGTCTTACGTCCCTTAATACCTCTAATTCAGCTAAAACTTCTCCCCTCCGTCGGATTAACGCGTTTGGTTTCAAAGATAGCTTTTTAACGGCTATGATTTCTCCACTTTGGTTTTCCGCTTTATACACCGTTCCACCTGATCCACTTCCGATTTTGTTATCAGAAATGGACGCGAAATTTACAATTTCCTCCGCCGTGAAATTTAACTCCCGCCAAAACCACGTTAACTCCCGCCGTTCGATTTTACGGTCAGCTTCGTTACCGTGAAATGGATGAAAACGATGAATCAATTGAAGAACAAGGAAAATTATGAGTGCAGTTCCGAACGCGCCTATCCAAATGGTGAATCCAATATCAGCTTCGTTTTCATCGGCGGCGGCGGTGTTGGCGGTGCAGAGTTTGGATAAGGGGAGGCCGCAGAGGTTTTGGTTGCCGGTGTAGGATGATTGATTAAGGTGAGGGAAGATACCGGAGGACGGAATTGGACCAGTGAGGTTGTTGTAGCTGACATTCAAATTCTCCAGATTGATGCAATTGGTTATGCTTGAAGGAATTGGACTGGTGAGGTCGTTTTGTGAGAGATCGATGTCGGAGATTGAAGGAATCGTGGAGATTTCATCAGGTATGATTCCTGTCAGATAGTTTTTACTGAGATTCAACTGAATTAGTTTTTTACAATCACCGATGTTCCTTGGAATGGTTCCGTTGATTGAATTTCCTTGTAATTCGATCCGGTAAATTTGTTGGCAACCAATGAAATTTGGAATTCGACCGGTGATTTTGGAAAATGAAGCTGAGAAAATTTGTAGGTTAGTTGAATTCCAAAGGTTGCTAGGTAATTCACTTTCAAATGAGTTTCCTGAGATGTTTAGGTATTGTAGGTTTCCTAATTTTTGTGGAATTTTGCCATTGAAATTGTTGTTGCTTAAATCTAGGTAGGTTAAATTTGGAACCAGTGTAAGGGTTTGTGGAATTGACCCGTTGAGTTTGTTGTTTTGGATTCGAACCCTAGTGAGTGAGGTGCAGTTGTTGAGTGACGATGGAAGACTATTGGTGAAGTTGTTGCTGGAGAGAATGAATTTTACAAGATTGTTTCCTTTGCAAATGTTGATAGGGATCGAACCTTGAAGTGAGTTTGTGGAAACATCAAGTAATTTTAGTAACCCATTGGAACCGAGTTTTGGTGGTAGTGTACCTCTGAGTGAGTTGTTGAAAACTTGGAAAGTGTTAAGTTTTGAGAGTTCACTAATTTCTTGTGGAATTTCACCTCTTAGTTTGTTATCCATCAGATGCAACAATGTTAGTTCCTTTAACATTGTTATTTCTGATGGAATTGAACCCGTGAGTTTATTTTCTGATAAATCAATGGCTTTTAGGGATTTCAACTTGCCTATGCTTGATGGGATTTCACCGCTTAAGTGATTCTTGAAAAGAAGCAGTGTTTCAAGCATGGATAAGTTACCTAGTTCAGGAATCACCTGACCAGAAATGTTGGCACCTGCAATATCCAAGTACTTGAGATTAGACAACATTGTTAATTCCACTGGTATTGTTCCTGAGTACGAGTTGTATCCGATTTCCAAGCGCTGTAACTCTGATAATAAGCCTAGTTGAGATGGTAGTGAACCTTCCAATGCATTACCAGCTAAATCTAGAAATTTGAGTCTTTTGAAAGTTCCATAGCTTGGAGGGATTTTTCCATTGAAGTAGCTTCCACCGAGGTTAAGGTGTTCTAGAAAGGGTAGCCTGATAAGTTCTTCGGGGAGAGGGCCTGTGAAACTGTTACTGTGAGCATTGAAGATTCTTAAGAATCTAAGCTTTGAAATTCCAGGTGGGAAAGTTGAGTTGAAAGAGTTATGGCTAATGTCTAGTGTTCTAAGTTCAGTGAGTTGGAAAATTGCTGTTTGAAAAGTTCCATTGAAGTCATTTCCACTTATGTTCAAGTGGATTAAGGTTGTTAAGTAATGGATTTGGGGTGAGATTATGCCTGAAAGTTTGAGGTTAGAGAGGTTTAGTGAAATGATTTGTGTTGTTTTTAGGTGGCAAGTGATGCCTCTCCAAGAACACCAAATTGGGTCTTGGTGGTTACTGGAAGGATTTTTCCAGTCAGTGAGATGATTTAGAGGGTCAATTAGGGAGGATTTTATTGAGAGGAGGGTGATGAGTTGAAAGGGAAGAGTTGTGACAGCGGGAACTAATGGTAGTGTTTGGGAAAAAATTGACAATGTGATTAGAAAGAAAAGAAAAGGTTTCATTGTTTTGGAGCAATGATTTTGTTGTTGAATCAGTCTTGATCAATGCATCTCAGGACGAACAGTGTGTTTCAGTTTTAGAGGAGGATTGGTGTGCAGATTGAGCAATTTCTTGGCAGAACAGGGTTCACTTGTTACAGCAGCATTATCTGTGCAGAGTTGTGTTGCCTGGTGTCTTTTGTTATTTAATCATCAGTGTCAGTAGGCTTGCGATAATTGTTTTGCAGGTGGCTTTTAGGTGACCAGGCTTTCTTATGTTGAAGGACCTGATTGTTTCATATATTGAATTGTGGTGGTGCTAGCATATGCTTGTACTTGATTTTTAGGTTTTTGTAGCTTTGGCATTGCTTGGTTTTGGACGTAGTCGTGTTATATCTTCAGTGTTTTTTGAAGGAATATCTTCAGTGTTGCTTGGTTAATGCAGCACAAGTTTTATAAAGAAGGTTGAGAAATAAACAAGAGTTTTGATCATATTTATAACTAGCGTAAAGTTACATTAATTTTTCTCTGTGAAAATTTGAAAATGCCTCCCATTTTTTCCCAGGAAGCATAATCTTACTTCTCACTCAAGTAAGTGTATTAATAAGGAAGGTGAATAAATTCCCTTCAAAAAAGAGGTTAAAGGGTAAGAAGAGTTTGATGAGGAAGGTAATCACTTTTTTGTTGGTGGACATGAATGAATGACAGTAAAGGCTTCGTTTGAGTCAGTCTTAGTAATTTTTCTAACGCTTCCATGTTTTCTTTGTAAAAATGTCAAAATGCCTCCCATTTTTCCCCAGGAAGCATAATTTTTCTTCACTCAAATAAGTGTACTAATTAGGAAGGTGAATAAATTCCCTTAAAAAGAAAAAAAAGGTGTAAAACTAACATCTGATTTTTAAATAAGAGGTGCATAGATTCTTTAAAAAAAAAAAAAAAGAAGAGGTGCATAAGTATTTCATCTTTTGTTTTTTAGAAATGTCACCATTGTTTTACACCTCTTACTATGCATTCATTGTTATTTGTAATTTGTTGGAACACTAGTTAAATCAAGTGAAAAGTTGGATAGAAAAAACACTATGTAAGAATTAGTGTGTGGTATTTATCATTTTCAAGTGACAAATGAAATGTCCCACATTGGTGAGCCACACCAACTAGCAAGTGTTGGTATTTATATATCACGCGCGTGACAACGACACCGCCGTCCGGCCGGTCGAGCCGGGCTTGGGTCAAAAGATATATATTTTTTTGTCACTTGAAAATGATAAATTAATTAATTAATTAATCATTATCCGAAAGCGTAACAAATCTGATTCGATCCAAAACACGTAACAAATCCGATCCAATCTGCAAGCGCGTATCCAGAAAATTCCGGATATATCCAACTAAGAACATAAACACGTTAGCTTAAGGATTAAGCTGACTTAATCCTTAAGTCACTTGTTTTTTGTTACGAACTCTGCCTATAAAAGGAGAGCTCCCTCCACTCATTCTTTATACCGAAATTCACAGTTGATGATTCTTGTGTTTTTCCTCTCTTCTCCCTCCTTCGACTTGTGTTGACGAGTCCTTCTTCTGCTTCTACTCCTTCCTGTCCCTTCAGTTTCGATAAGAGGTTACAGTACCATATTGAGTGGTCATATTGAGTGGTTTTAATCGAACGATTAAGCCATATTTTTGAGGTGTATATTCTCGAACAATTACATATTGTGCAGTACGTAATTGAATAGTGATCTGAGCTGTTTTATCCTGGAGATGACGCGGTTGTTAGTCTACCTTACACAAACTTGGGTAGTGCCGCGAAACGTTTTAGAGAGAGCGACCTGGTCGTGATTTAACCCATTAATTTCTTTGGTAGTAGTCTCTGATTTTTTTAAAAACGAAAACAACATAATCTCATGTGTCTTAACATTTAGTGGTTTCCTTTTTAAAATAAAAGATGTTACGACACATGAAATGACGAATATTATCGAATGCATATTAACTGTTAGATCAACTTTTGTTTATAATTACCTTTTATTTTTATTTATTATGCAAATAGAAAAACACTGCACCGGTACAAAAATCTCAAAATGCACAGGTTTCAAACAAAGGTTGACAAAGAAACGAAGGAGCCTTAATCATTTTTATAGAACTTGCATAAAGTTACATTAATTTTTCTTTGTGAAAATTTGAAAATGCCTCCCATTTTTTCCCAGGAAGCATAATCTTACTTCTCACTCAAGTAAGTGTATTAACAAGGAAGGTGAATAAATTCCATGCCTGGTGGATTTTTGGGTGGTGGACATGAATCACAGGGAGTCAGTCTTGATCAATGCAGCAAAGATTTCAAAAGAAGTCTGAGAAAGAAACCAAGAGTCTTAATAATTGTTTTAAAACATGTATAAAGTTACATAAATTTTACTTTGTAAAAGTGTCAAAATGCGTCCTATTTTTTCCCCAGGAAGCATAATCTTTCTTCATTCAAGTAGGTGTGTTAATAAGGAAGGTGGATAAATTCTCTTAAAAAAAGGAAGGTGTATAAAGTAGCATATCTGATTTTTAAAGAGTGGGTAAATGTATCATCATTGTCTGTACAAATATCACAATTGCTGTACTCCTCTTATTTTAAAAACACCCATTCAATTTTAACAGTAATGATTTTTTTTTTTATTTAAAAATAACCCACCATTTTACCCCAACCCACTTTTTAAAAATCAACGCATTTTCTTTTCCTTTAATATATACTATTCTTTAATTGGTTCCTCTATTTTATGCAAATATATATTTCGTCTTATATATTTGTGTTTTATTTTCTTCTCTCTTGTCCTTTATGATGGTATTTTGGGGATTCGGCTCTATCTTTATTCTTTCAATAGTCCTTGGGTACATCATGGAGATTACCTTGTGTCTTAAACAAAAAGTGTGGACCGCAGATGGTTAATACCAAAATGTCTGCAAAATTCCATGTATGGAATACAGTGTACAAATGATTCATCTATAAAATTTAATGACAAGACTTTAGGACAAATCTTGGGTGATCATTAGACCCTTTGGACATATTGTATTGGATATGCAAGAAAAATAACCTTACCTATTTTCTAAAAAATATTAATTAAAACCAGATGAGTTTTTATAATTGATTTTAACAAATTGGTTGAGTTTTTAAAATAGTCATCAGGTTTATTTGGAAGACTAGTTGTCCTTATCTAGATTGGTGTGACCTATTAACCTGTTGTGGTAGTATTTTTATCCCGGTGATTCTGAACGATGAATGGACTATTAAAGAAATCTTTTAAGTTTCTGCAGTGTCGGTTTTTCAATCTCAATGTATTATTTTCTATGAATGATGAGTCCTTATATCCTTATTTGAAGTGGAGCTAACATCTTCTTATGCTAAGTGGTGTTTTGCATTGCTTTTGTGCTGATAAGGGTGGCCCATGTATGTTACTATTCTGCTGCCTCAAAAATTGAAGAGTGTCAAGTATCATGGAGTTTATGTTTATCTTGGTTGCAATGAATTCATATGGGATCTGGTTTATAGGTTGGATTCTGTATTAGATATCCTAACAAGGGTGCAAGCTTAATTTTCTTATCATGTGCAAATTTGCACATGATAGAAAAACTCTTTTATCATTTAAGGTGTTTGTTTTGCTGCTGTTGGTTTTAGGTTAGGTTTAGTTTGTTGGGAGTTGTATCGTTGTATTATTAGCACCACATGGGAGTCTGTTTGATTATGAACTGTTGTAATCTTATTTTACTCCAGACCCTTGTTAAAAGCTGGGCAGAGGTGGCATGCAATCATGATGTAGTTGGGCACTATTAAGCGGGCTCAGGTACATGTATCAAATTACGTTATAGTGTTCTATTCAACTCAATAATCTATACTTTTTTTAAAGGTGTTTAAAATTAAACCAACTCAATAGAAAAACCGAAAATCAAATCAATCCATTCTAAAATCTTGTTTAAAATAAGTGTTTAAAATTAATAGTGCACGACAGTTAATCTTGGTCGTTTCCCGAGGGTTTCTGATTTAAAATTAATCAAATTAAGAACAATGTAAACAAAAAGAAAACATATATTTTTTTTTGTTTTTGTTTGGAGAGAAAGAACTGGTTCCTCTGTTTATACAAATATGTATTTTCTTTATTTATTTTAATCTTTTTTCCTTTATGATGGTATTTTGGGGATTCGACACTATCTTTATTCTTTCAACATTCTTTGGGTCCAGCATGGAGAAGTGAGAACCTTTGTCACAAACAAATATTTTAATTTGGTTAATACCAATATCTCTGCAAAATTCCATTCAATGAATGCAGCGTACAAGTCATTCATCTATAGAATTTAATGACAAGACTTTGGGACAAAATTTGGATGATCATTTGACCCAAATCACGTGCACTTGCACTTGCACACCCTTAAGTTTTTTTTTTTTGAAAGAACACTTTCTTTTAATGTTATTTATTAATTAAAACCTGCATATTTTTTTGTGTTGTTTGTCAAAATTTTCTTTATTTTACAATAATATTGTATTTATTTGAGTAAATACTCAAACTGCTCTCTAACATGTTCAATTTTAGCGAGAAATTTCTTGTAGATTCCATATTTTTTCTTACAATACTTTCTTTGTTTATATAGACATTGGGGTACCCACATTAAATTATATTGAGTTTGTCTAACATGTGCAACATTGCACATGTTAAAACAACTAATAGTAAATTTTTTTTGAAAAACAATAATTATTTATTCAAAAAAATTATATTCGGTGCATGAAAAGTAAGCATATCGTATATAAAAATTATTGCATTAATATGTAAACATTAAATATTATTTTGTTTTAAAATATCCGAAACGATGACTCAACTTTGAACCTAAAATATTATTTTATTTGATGAGAAAAAGTAAGTATGGTAGAATCATAAATAATGAATTAAATGAAAATATAAACATTTTTTTTTGTTAAGTAGAAAATATAAACATTAAATTGGATGTATATTTTTTAGTCAATAGTATGTATAGTTGACTGTACTTTAAATATTATGATATATATATATATTGTGATAAACATTATGTTGTGTGTGTATATATGTTTATATATTTAATTTTTAAAAATATTATATATTTATAAAAAAAAAAAAAGTTATTTGAAACTAAGACTAAGGTCCTATTTGGATAAACAAATTATTTTACACCTCACAACAAAAAAGCTTATCATATAAATTCTTATGAAAAAGTTGTTTCTACAACACAAGGTAAAATACAGTTGACCTATTTTTGTATAGTCTATAAGTTATTTTCTTAAGCCATATATCTTTAGAAGCTTATGGAAATAAGCTTAAAACAACCTACGAACTATATGCCTTTAAAATTATTTTCTTAAGCTATATATCTTTAGAAGCTTATGGAAATAAGCTTAAAACAACATACGAACAATATGCCTTTCAACTTGATCATGAATAAACAAAAACAAATAAATCAAAACAGACCATTATTGACACCTAAGACTTTTCTTTTATTTTAGTCAACAATGTATCTTTTTACTTGAATCTTTATTAGTTAAATGGATTAAATATATATAAAAAAAATGTCTTAAATTTAATTTTACGAGTCAACAATATGACTAAGTTGTGTATGGTAAAAAAACTGGACCAAAAAGACACTTTCTCAAAAGTGGCTGAAACTGAGTTTCCTATATTTTACGATGACTATTCGAAAATAAACAATATTGTTTATATAAATGTTAGGTTTGAAGGTACTTTCGCCTTCAACCATTTAGGAGAATTCTGGTTTACCTTTTTATATATATATATTTTTTTGAGATTTCAATCTTGTAATTTAAAGGTTCTTTCATGACATCTGACTGTACAAAACAAATGATGTGGTAGATGGTAAACTAGAACCACTTAAATGGCAAGGGGCAAAATTACTTTTAATCGCAAAATATGATGCTTTAAAGGTCTTAAAGTGAAATCTTTAGACTACAAGGTTGTAATAATCTTTAGACTACAAGGTTGTAATAATTTTTAAACAATAAATTACATGGGAGTAAGCCATAATTCTCTCAAATGACAGGGAGCAAAGTACATTTAACCCTAAAAGTTGTTTATATTACACTTGAAGCGCTAACTAAGTGGTAAAAGTTTCGCTTTGTAACTTAAGAATGCATAGTTCAAAACCTTTTAGGGATGGTTGTAAAATGTCAATTAGATACTCTTTAATCAATAAAAAATTTCTCCTTCCCCAATTGATTGTTTTGAGAAAAAAAGTTATTTATGTTGAATGATATAAATACTAAAAAAAATTGTATGTATTCTTTAAGGGTGTACAATGTACATTGAATTATTCAACATTCATAATTGATAGAACTTGATGAGTTTTATTCGTAGATCCTGGAAAATGTTATCACAAACCTCTCTCGGGATGGTTGGTTGGAGAAGGATGGTAGGAGGTGGTGAAACTGATATAGGTTGATGAGCAGGAGGTGTGGGTAAGTCTTGGTTAATTTGCTAGGTTGAGGATGAAGGTGTGTCTGGGTTTCGGTCAATAATGGTAACATGTATACCCTCATCATCTGAATCAGATAATACCAAGTTATCAGATGTATTAACAGAGGTTGGGTTTATGACAGGTTCAAGGACAGACTCAAGAATGGTTTCTGCTTGTCTATTAAAGGAAGATGTATAATCATGATGATTAACATTACCCAACTTAGCGGCATTTACGGGTTGAACAATGGAGGGTTGGTCATGTGATTCAACCTGTTCAGATGAGGTTGTATCAAAGTGTGAATCTAAGGGTGAGTCTGGTTTGAAAAGGGGATGAACTATCATAGTAGTGCATAGTTCAGGCGCATTTTCTGGTTGGGGTTGAGGTTGTTGTTGATTTTCTGAAACATCAATATCAGGAGTTGTTTCAGAGGCTGTTTGTAGTTCAATCTGAGGTGGGATGGATGATGATGATGTTCTAGATGCATCAGCCTTAGCATTTTGTGCTAGTTTAGAGAAAACCTCATCTCTTCTTCTGGTTAGCTCATCTATCCTAGCATTTACATCAAAGTGTTCTAGAGGGATATCAGAAACTCCCTCAATTGTCTCACTAGGTTGCTAAACTCTAAGTGAAGCCTCTAGCTAGTTTTTTATGATATTGGCTCGTTATCAATTTTGGTGTTTTATGTTTAGCATGATTATTTAGTTGATAGTTTGTTTATTTAATTGATAGTTGCATCTTAGAATATTTTAAAGCATCCAAGCTTACGTGTGTCTCAACCTTTCCATTTCTTCGCATATCACCTGTCAAAAACCCATGTTTTACTGCATGAATCGATCCATACATATCTGAATCGTATCACAAAAGTTTCTGACTTTGTGTGAATCGATTCATGACATGTGTGAATCGATGTACTCTGACTTAACTCAAAAATGCATGAATCGTATCACCATATGCCTCTGACTTATCGTGAATCGATTCACACTGTTTTGAATCATATCAACATTCATCTTGGGGAGTTTGAATCGATTCAATAATCATTTGACACACATCAATCTTCATGACATTTTCACTTGTCCAGTTTTGTCATTTTGTGGTCTGAATCGATTCACTCACTTAGTGAATCGATTCATTCAGCTGTTTTAGTTTGAAAATTGGTACTTCATCACCTTTACTATATAAACTCTCCTCCTCGTAACTCTAAAACTATTGAATCATTTGCAATTATTCTCTCTAGGTCTCAAAAACTCATTGCACATAAATTCTTCAAGATTAAACACTTTTTCTTAGAATCATTTTGTACATTGAGTCACATTGATTTGCTAGGGTGCTAGTAGGGATTGTAAGTTGGTTCTTTCAAGAAGATTAATTGGGCTTAATCAAGGCTTCAAAGTGAAGTGAATAATCTCATTCCACCTCCAAAGGTCTTGGGGGTCTTTCTAACCGCTCTTGAAGTCGAAGGGGGTTCGTTTACCGGACGTAGCATCGAAGGATTGAGTGAAGAGTTTGAAGGGGTGCACGGGTAATAAAGGATTCGAAGATTCAAGGAGCACTAAATTCAAAGGTTATTTGAAGTTTGGGGGAGTGTTTGCATAGGGGTTGAATAATTAGGTTTAATTTCAAGGAACTCTTGTAAACACGTTTGTATTCAATATTGTTACTTAGTGGATGGCCTTGGTGAAGGTGTACTTCATCAAGAAGAGTAGACGTAGCTCTTGCGAGGACGAGAAACAGGGAACTACTATAAAAATATCGGTGTTATCTCTCTTCCCTGTCCTCTTTACTTTTCATTATTGCATGTGATTAATTGAATAGTGTTAGGATAATTGCCAGTGTTGATATAAGTTGTTTTTCATCAAAAGTTAATCTAATTCGTTGAATTAAATTTAATAATTTAGCTAAGATCAATTCTTCAATACCATATGCATTGTGTTTTCAATTGATAGCTTGGTATTATTGCTCATATAGGTTTGGTATTGAAATTGTCTAAAGTTTTGTAAAATGTTCAAGCCACATTAAAGTTTGATTGTTAATGAGATTTGTATTGTGAACCGTCAATTTTATATTGAATCTTATTACACATAGGTTTATCTTTTTGGTTATTGTTGTGATTGTTCGCGCACGATTCCAATAGTCGGTTTCGTCAAAATTCTTTATATCAGACTCCGGAATCCCCCACCCCCCCAGCTTACAATCTTATTGGCCATATAGACCAACACTAAGTGGTTCGACAACTGTAGGTTCAGACTCGTTGATAACATCATCAAGCTTAGGTTGAGGTTTGGTAGATGGTGTGGGGGAAAAAACTTATTGTAGATTAGCATAAACTGGGCTAAGTGGTATGTCATCTAAATGGGAAGAGTTGTGTGAGGGTGAACATGAAAGTGGCTCAAGATCTATAGAATCTGAGAGAGTATTGACATTACCTGATGTCGAAATACCAGCATCTGAGGCAGCAGCCTCCGAATATCCTTGCTCTCTCTTCACTTGCATCTGAGCCTTCATGATCTCACAAACTTCTCCAGCTATTGTTTGTTTGAGTTGTTTAATGAAGTCCACAACCTTTCGAGTAGCTTCCACATACTCCTTTTCTACCAACTGAGTCATAGTGCATTCTTCCTCATTGGCTAATTCCTCGGTCTGTTCAGCAGACAACTTCAATCTTCTTGAGACTCTTTGAGTTTGAGGAAGAAGTTATTTAACAACCTTCTTTTTCTTGCTAGCTGGTGAACCAGCTTCTGAGGTTCCACCTCTGGTTCTTTTCTCAAGAACCTGAATAGGTTCTAAGCCAGCTACTTCCTCTTGAAGATCAAGAGCAGCTGATTTAGAAGCCTTATCCTTATTAGCCTGCTTCTTCTTAGGTTTTTCATCAATTTCTTCTTCATCAGACTCATCTTTTTTTCTCATTTTCCTAGAAATTTTTAGAGGAGCATTTGCTTTGGAAGGAATCTGACTCCAAGCAATAACATCTCCAATATCTTTATAATGTTGAGTAACATAGTATGCTAGTACCTCTGGATGATCTTCTTTTGAAATAGGAGGGAAGTCAACCATTAGGTCTGACATGACTTCGATTCAGTCATATCAGAGTATAAGGTTATGACTTGATTGCTTGAAATTATCTTCATCATTCACAACATATATCCATTGAGGATTCTGCCAGTACAAGTACCAAGGTCATGATTAGATGTTACACCTGTAGACTTGATTATATTGAGTAGACCACTATGATAAAAAAATCTCTGATAACAGTCTTGCATAAGGTACTTGTCTTCTTCTTTTTATGCTACAACTTTCATTGATAGCCCAGCACATGTAATTGGACATGTATTTAGGAAGATTGGCCTTCTCATAATGAATCAAGAAGTAGAGAAACAAGTTATGGTCCAAATACTTGTAGTCAGTGCCATTATCTCTTGGCATGAAACATTGTATGATGAGCTTCTGCAAAACCATGTAATCATCCAGCATATGACATGTCTTATCAGAAGGTCTTCCTTCATGTAGAGTCTTGTTAATATTCTCTACCCAAGGACTATCGTTCTTCACACCTAAGTGAAATTTCCTAGAGTTTGAGCACCTTGCAGCTCTTGCTATGATATCCTCAGTGATAGTGACTATGATTCCCATCACTGCTGATCTTATCTCAGTCCCCTTGAATTCTTCCAAACCCATTTCTTTCTTTGTCTTCCCTTGCAGACTCAGATTCTCAACAATCTTTTCCTAGTCTTCAGCCTTCGAAGCCTTTTCATCATAGACTTCTACTCTAACCCAGAAATCCTTTACCAATTCCTTGTATGATGGTCCATTTAACATCTTGAAGTACCCATCTAGTTCTTAAGCCATTAGATAGGGGACAACATCAACTCCATTTCTTCATAAAGAAGCAAAATCTACCGGACTCTCCACAAGAACCTTGAGTTCTTACATACCCAACGCCATTGTTTTGGGCTTGACCACATACGTAGCACCAGAACCAACTTGTATTGCACTATCCTGGCTTTTAACTGGATTCCACCATTGATGAATACTAAAGGGTTAGGGTTCTTAGGTTTGAGTTTGAAAATGAAGAGTTTTTGTGAGAGAAGCTTGAAATCAGAACGTGTAGGAAGTGAGAGTGAAGCGTGTGACTTATGTCTGAATGTTTTTAGCAAAACGTTTACAATTCAGAGAATCAGACAAACAAACATAAACATTAATGACAAAGGGGGTGCGAGATACAACATTCAAAGCTTAATTATCATTGCCCTTTTAGTTATTACCCAATACAACTAAACCACATCAGAGTGTGTATCAGAATAACTTTTACATTAGTGGGACAAGTGTCACAAAAAGTAACTTCCACCTTTTCCACTAACGCAACTATCAGAGGCAAAGATTCCAGACTTTGGAGTTCAGAGTTTGATGACCCTCAGAGGTTAAATTTCCTCAGAGTCTCAGTTAAGAGAGTTTGATGGACCTTAGCTTCCGAACATCTTCAGATTCTGAATTCCCATTCAGAGGCAAGCATTAATCAGATACAAAATGCATGTTCAAATTTTTCTTTATAAAGTCAAACCTTTCAATAGTTAAAGGTTTGGTGAATATATCATCCCATTGATGTTCAATATCAATGAATTGTATATCCAAGATACCTTTTTGAACATAATCTCTTATAAAATGATGTTTGATCTCAATATGATTGGCTCTTGAATGTAAAATTGGATTCTTTGACTAACAAATAACAGCAATATTATCACAATAAATGGGAAAATTGTTTTCATCAATCTTATAATCCTCTAACTGATGTTTCATCCAGAGTAGTTGTGTGCAACAACTTGCAGCTGAGATGTATTCTACTTCTGCTGTTGACAAAACAATAGTTTCTTGTCTTTTGGTAGCCCAGGATATCAGATTCTCACCAAAGAACTGACAATTCCCACTGGTTGATTTTCTTTCAATCCTATCGCCAGCATAATCAGCATCGCAGAATTCAACCAACTTATAATCTAAGGATTTCTTATAAAGAAGTCCAAGATTTGTTGTTTCTTTCAGATATCTAAAGATTCTCGCAACAACAATTAAATGAGATTCTTTAGGATCTGACTACAATCTTGCACACAAGCATACACTAAATAAAATATCATGTCTAATTGCAGTCAGGTATAACAAAGAACCTATCATACCTCTAAACAACTTCTGCTCTATCTTAGTTCTAGTATCTTTTTTGCTTAAGGTGCAGGTTGGAAGCATTGGAGTGTTCATCTCTTTACAATCTTCAAGCTTGAATTTCTTCAAAAGCTCCTTAGTATACTTTGATTGATGAACATACACTCCATTTTTACATTGGTTGATTTGAATTCTAAAAAAGAACTTCAATTCTCTCATCATGCTCATTTCAAACTCATCCTGCATTAACTTATAAAATTCTTTGCAAAGAGATGCATTAGTAGAACCAAATATGATATCATCAACATAGATTTGCACAACTAAGATGTCTTTCTTAAGTGTCCTTTTGAAATGTGTTGTGTCAACCTGTCCTCTTTTAAAATCATTTTCAATCAAGAAATTACTCAGTCTATCATACCAAGCTCTAGGGGCTTGTTTCAGACCATATAGTGATTTCATGAGTTTATAAACATGGTCAGGATGCTTCAGATACTCAAAACCTGGAGGTTGTTTGACATACACTTCTTCAGAGATTACTCCATTTAGAAAAGCACTCTTAACATCCATCTGATATAATATAATGCCATGATTAACTGCATATGATAGAAGTACCATGATTGCTTCCAATCTTGCAACTTGAGAAAATGATTCATTATAATCTATTATTTCTTGTTGATTATATCCTTGTGAAATAAGCCTGGCTTTGTTTCTTTCAACTTCACCTTGTTCATTAAGCTTTTTCCTGAATACCCATTTTGTTCCGATAATGTTCTTATGATCAGGTTTAGCTACCAGATCCCACACATCATTCCTTTGAAATTGATCTTGTTCAACCATCATCAGAATATGTTTCATCAACAGTAGCATGTTCTATCACTGATAACAATCCCAACGTAGAATCTTCTTGTGTGAAGAATGATCTTGTTCTTCTGGGCTATCTTTGTTTCCAATGATTAGATCCTCTGGATGTGAAGACTTGTACTTGTAAATATTTTTTGGATTAAGTGGCTTGCTGTGAACCATCTTGAGCTTCATCAGAAGCTTCTTCATTTTGAGCTTCTAGAGTGGGTTCAGCTTCTCGACTTTCATCAGACTCTGGAGTCTGATCAAGTTCTGTAGTAAGACACACATTGATTCTCAGACACTTGTATATCTTCAAAACTTTCAACTAGCTCTGGATTTTCACTTCCAGGCTCCTTGTCATCAAATTTGATGTGCATTGATTCTTCAACAAATTGTGTTTCTGAATTATACACTCTGTATGCCTTGGATCTTTCAGAGTAACCTAAAAAGAGTCCTCTTTGAGCCTTGGCATCAAATTTCTTTAAATAGACTTTATTATTTAGAATGTAACATGTACATCCAAATTGATGAAAGTAAGAGATATTAGGTTTTCTTCCTTTAAAGAGTTTATATGTTGTTTTGTCCAATATAGGTCTGATATAGATTCTATTTTGAACATAACATGTTGTGTTTACTGCTTCTGCCCAAAAATGTTTAGCCAAATTATTTTTATGAATCATGGTTCTAATCATTTCTTGTAAAGATCTATTCTTTCTACAACCCCATTTTGTTGTGGAGTTCTAGGAGAAGAGAATTCATGGACAATTCCATATTTTTCACAAAAAGATTCAAATGGCTCATTTTCAAATTCTCCACCTTGATCACTTCTGACTTTTAAAATTTTCAATTTTTTTCAGACTGTATTTGAGTGCAGAAGTTATTAAACACATCATATGCATCATCTTTAGTTCTAAGAAATTTAACCCAAGTCCATCTGCTGTAATCATCAACAATGACTAATCTATATTTACTTACATACATGGATGTAGTGCTAACTGGTCCAAATAAATCAATATGAAGTAGTTCTAAGGGTCTAGAAGTAGAAACAATTTCTTTAGATTTGAAAGTTGATTTAACAATTTTTCCCTTCTGACATGCACCACAGAGTGCACCTGAATGGTAATCAATGTCTGATAAGCCTCTAACCAGTTGTAACTTACTAAGCTTAGAGATTAATCTCTAGTTAGCATGTCCCAACCTTCTGTGCCACAAACATTTCTTTTCATTCACTGATAGAAGACAAACCACCTTCTGATCAGTCAGTTCTGAAAAATTAATTGTATTGACGTTATTTTTCCTTTTTCCTTGAACATTATTGACTTATCTTTTTTGTTGATTACAATGCAGTTGTTCTTATCAAACATTACATCATAACCACTATCACAAAACTGACTAATGCTAAGTAGGTTATGTCTAAGTCCATCAATAAACCACACATTATTTATAGAGATAGAAGAATTACCAATAGTTCCTATGCCAATGATTTTACTATTCTGGTGTCCTCCAAATCCCACAGTTTCTCCCTCTTTCATTGTTAGGGTTAGGAACATATAGAATTTTCTCTTGTCATGTGTCATGAGCAGCCACTGTCCAGGTACCATGATTTCTGACTTTCCTTTCCTCTTAAGCATATCTGCAGCATCAAGAATTTCAGACTTAGGTACCCATATCTTTATTGGTCCTTTAGGGTTAGTCCTGAAGGAATTAGTATTCTTTTGTGCCTTGTGCTTGAAGTTAAGTGGCTTATGTTCATTCAAGACTTTAGGTTTAGTACCTTTTTGTCTTGAATTCCATGAAGATACAATTGTTTTCCTTTTCCATGAAAAATTCGAAATATATTAAATTTGTTTTTTAGAATTTTTTAAAATTAATTTTCATATTTTTATTTTACAAGGACGGAATCTAATTTTTTTTTTTTTACAGGGGACAAAACCAAAAGTGCTCTATATTACAGGGGGTAAAGACCTGTTAACCTTAATATTAAACCCTCCTCATTTGAGGGAACTAAAAAATTATATTGGAGGAGAGTTTTGGGGGGTTTTGGAGGGTTTATTTGAATTCTTCAAAGTTAATCTATGTTGTTATATTATTTTTTAAATTAAAAATATAGTAATCATATGCATTAATTTATCATTCTCTAATAAACTACTCTTTTAAATTTTTTGAAAGATTTCTTCATTTTCTCTCATACTTTCCACCCCTCAAAGCCTTTCCATTCTCTCCCCTCCAAACTCGCAAACAAAGCCTAAACAAAAACTCCAAGGCATAAAATTAAATCTACAGTCATTTAAAAAAGCAAAATGCAGTAGGTTTGAACCCAATTCGCCGGAAAACGTTGCTCGTCGGCGGCCAAAAACAGTGAAAAATTGCATCATATTTTCCTTCTTCTCTCCGATTTCTCCGCGATTGTTAAAAGTGGTTATTAGTAAACTTTGGGGAATGCTTAATGTTATTAGAAAGTTCAAACAAGAAACACATGAACAAAATAAGATCCCTATAATTTAAACAAGGCACACAACTATGGTTTCCTTCCTCTAAAAAAACTATGATTTCCTTCCACTAAAAAAACTATGATTTCCTTCTCTTACGGAGCTAAAATTATTCATTTTATCTAGAGTTGAGCATATAATCGTTCTTGCTGTTCTTGTCAAATTTTCTTCGTAACATTTAGCCGTCCACATTCTTATTGCTTGTATTTGCAAATTTTATTTCCTCTCACTTTTTTTTTTGTTTGGTTATTAAATATTCTAGTTTGTTTTATATTTCTCGTTAAATGTTTGAGGTGAATAATTTTAAAACACGACGAAATAAAAAAAAAACAACTCAATTAACTATAATCAACCCCCTTAAAAAATTAACTATAAAAAGTAAAAAGTTACGAATGCTTATGTCTATATGTAAAAATAAATAAATTATGTCTATAAAAAGAAACATAAATGATAACTGAACACAGTTTTTTGACACAATATCGACACCGTACGTACAATTATACGGTATTATTTTTTATTTTTTTTCCTTTCCTCTCCCCTCTTCCTCTTCCCCTCATCATATCTGACCAACCTCCACCCTCACAACCGTCGACCTCACCACCACGCCCTCCACCCTCACAACCGTCATCATCCGACCTCTCCTTTATCTTCAGTTCAGATCTCGGCCTCCACCGCCGCGACATCCTCACCACCACTTCCTGCCGTCGTTTTATTTCGTTCATTCTTTCATTCCAGATCTGATTTGCGTTCGTTATCGGCGACTGAGAGTTTAACGATGACGACAGTAAACATTGTAAGAGAGACGAGACTGAGAGACGACGAGGGAGAGAGACAGACGAGAGTTGATGGTGGTGAGGAGAGACGGTAAACGTTAGCTATGACGAAGGCGGAGGGAAGAGGAGAACGGGTGTCAGTTGAGTTGCCGAGACGGTGGTGGTCGATGTTGACAACGACGGTGGCTGTGATGAAGACGTTGGGGGAGGAAAGTGGTGGATAATGGTGATAGTGAGGAGGATGGTGGAATAATGGAGAAAGAAAAACTTATAGAGAAGAGAGGAAGAATATGGTGTGATGTATTTACAAAACTGTCCCTGTTTTAAGGTTGAAATATCCAAATTACCCGTGGTGTCAGTATTGTGTTTGAAAATTTGTGTCTAGTTATCATTTCTGAAAAAGAAAAGGTAATAGTCACTTTAGTCTTTCAATGCGTAATGAGTAATCACAATAGTTCTTCAATGTATCAAAATTTCAAAATAATCCTTAATTATGGATTCTATTGGTCAAAACAGTCCATGATGCTAAAATAATATTTCAAAGTAACTCTTTTTATACTGGGAATGAAATAGTAACAATTAAGTACTTATAATGACTGATATAATATAATTCTTTAAAAAAAAAGGACTGATATAATAATAAGTAAGTATATTGAAGGACTAATATGACAATATTCACGAATCATTTTAACATCAGAGACTATTTTGACTAACGAAGTGCTTAATCAAAGACTATTTTAAAATTTTGATACTTACTATTATGGTTACTCATTACACATTGAGAGACCAAAGTAAGTAAAACCATCTATAAAACGCTTAAACTCACTTTTCACCCCGAAGTTTCAAAGTGTAGCGATTTTGGTCCCCTTTTAAAAAAAATGACAAAAATTACCTCTTATGTTTAACTCCTTTTGCAAAACTCCAATTTTGACCGAGTCAAGTCTATATGTCATGCCAACTGTATATTTGATGAATAAAAAAAAAAAAGCCACGTGTGTAATTGCATAATTAAAATTGAAAAAAATGAAAGGGTTAAAGAGAAGAAGCACGTGAGGTAGGTGGTGAGCTGCTTGTTCTTCTTAATTTTCCCTACCTCCACTAATTTGGATTCCATACCTAATCCATTATCTATGATTGGAAAATCAACAACAATCCTAGCACATCACATGAAACCGTATCAGATCCCATCGCACATCGCAGAAAAGTGAAATCAACAACAATCTTAATTGAACACCCTTCGTTCTCTTCGCAATCTTCGATACCCACCTTCTCAAATCCCATGCTCTCCACTTTACTCAACTGTATCAGACCCTCCCTCATCGAAACCCTCAATAAAAAATGACAGTGGGAAGTGAGAGAGCTGCAATGTGTGGGTTGTTTTGCTGATTGATTTGTTTGTTTCTGGGTTTATTCAGCTTTGTTTTTCTGAAAGCTTTTTGTTCTTCTTTTGATTCAAAAAATTGATTTGTCATTTTAGCGTTAATAATTTCATCATTTCTGAAAGTTGTGATGCACCAAAACTTGTTTGGGTTGAACACTTCACTCGGTTTGGGAGCTTATCTTGGTATAGTGGCAGCTTATCTTGATGATGAGTTTGTTGTTGGCATGAATTTTGTTTGTGAGTGAAGATGATTTTCTGGGCTTTGTGTAGAAGATGAAGATTTATGAATTTATTTAATTTTATAAATGGTTATGTGGCATTTTTTATTTTTTAAAAAATTAATAATTACACACGTGCATGCCACACAATCAAGGGAAACGAGGAAATGATTTATATTTCATTTCTCCACCACTGACTCGTATCGCTTCCACAACTCTCCTTCTCCGATTCACCTTCGCCCTGAACACCGATCGCTTCTACCATTTGCGGTTTGCCCTCGCCGGAATCGCTTCTGTTTAACGATCAACCATTTTCGTTTTCTGCAGCTTCCAATTTCTTCCATTATGTCCAAGGATCCTACCAATTTGTCTCGCACCTTCAAATACCTTTTAGGTACCTTCCTTTCCTTCTTTACACTGACGGTGTAAAGTACTTTTACTCAACTCAGTCAGTTGCCACATATGCTTATTTTATAACTACTTTTTCAAAATAACTTCCAAATGGTTGTCAGTTTAAATCTAGTTTACACCGACACAACAAATCCTCTTTTCTCTTTATTTGTATTTTTTATGTGCTTTAGTGTACTGAATAATGAATTTAACAAGGATGCATAAGTTAGTTTTACAATGACTATCCAATAAGGATGCAACTGTATTTTGAAAACAACTGCAAAATGTCGATTCTTATTGGACGTCAGTGTAAAACTAATTTATACTGACAGTGCATGTTCCTATGAAGCACGGACACGCATCGGTGTCCGACTCCGACACAACACCTATGATTACACTGAATTATGTCATTTTCTCAAATTATTATTCATGTTGGCGTGTTGGTGTCTGTGTTGTGTTCGGTGTCGGTGTCTGTGTATGTGCTTCATATTATTGTTCCCTTTTCTCTTGAATGGGTGTGTGCGCATGCTAGCATGTTTTACATAGTAAAGCTTTATGTTAGTTGACTGATTTTGATATTTTTTGGGATAACATGAATCCAGCTACTCAATTCTTGTCAAGAGGAATTCCATTTATATTCAATACATGGATCGTGAGGCATC
>Ga0228710_1001390_pt1 | contig 36122 bp, 16 predicted proteins | sample MedpolnodulmetaG_FD_177995 | JGI IMG/M metagenome (GOLD analysis project Ga0228710, IMG submission 177995) | Root nodule microbial communities from Medicago polymorpha collected in Santa Monica, California, United States - pink nodules | ecosystem: Host-associated > Plants > Roots > Nodule...
TATATATATATATCGAAATGCAAAAGAAAAGATAAATATTTTGCTAGTAATGATAAAACCAATATTTTACCGTTTACGTGAAGAAAGTCTCTTGCAACTTTCAGTAGCTGATTGAAACAACTCAAGCTTCTGCACATATAAACAATTATGATAGCTAATATAAGTCCATAAATAGTAAAAAAATTTTAAGATTCTAATATAATTTTGTTTATAAACATTAGTAGATTTTAATAAATGTAAAGTGGTAACGAACAACTTATGTTGGAAGTCTTGAAAATTCTTTTAATCTCAAAAAAACGATATCATGTTTATTGATATAAATATTATGATAATATTTTTGATAGATAATGACAATTTGATGGTAATAATAAAAATAGCATTTTATTGTTTCCGTAAAGAAATCCTTGAACTAATACCAAGGGTTCCAAACTTAATTAACAATGAAAACTAGTGGTAACATAACATAAACATTTATCATAATTAAAATTAGAACACAAATAGTCAAAACAAAAAAAAAATGAATATCAACATATTTAACATGTTGTTTATCTAAAAAGATTATAAATGAATATCCATTTTTTATCTTAAAAACATTATGTTTGACAAGAATGATGGTTAAGGAAAATCATCCCCTACGTAGTGAGTAATATTCATTTTATTGGTTTCTAATCAAAGATTCACAACAAAATCATCAACAAACATATTATTAAATACCACAACTCACACATCTAAGAATAAAAGAACAAATGTATCTTTTTTTCATCCCAACACCGAAAGAACAAATGTGATTGAATATTATCATAAATAATTAAATAATAACCGTTTAAAGTTTCTAGTTTTACTCTAAAAATATCATTACTTTAACACAAAAAGAACTCTATACAAATAACATATACAAACTTTGACTAAAGTGAAAGTTAATGCAGTGAAGAAAAGATGAAAATGAAAAGAAGAAACTTACAAATTCTCAAAAGCTGAAAGAAAATGTTGAAACGCTTTGAAATTTCTTACTAACATAGTTTGGTTTTGGCTATGAGTTAAACACATTTGGATTTCAGCTTCGGGCTTCTAATGCGGTCTTCACCATTTGCTTTTTCTTCTTCTGACGTCACTTTGATTTCGAGTAAAAAATTAAGTAATATACAAATAATTTTGTATTATCAACCATATCTTATTTCAATTGAAACCCACAAAGTTGGTAACCATGCGATTAATTACCATGTTTGAAATTCAATAGGAAGGATGCATAATTATTTGTAATTTTTATTCAGTAACTATTAAAACATTTTTTTAAAAGTGAATGACAATTTAGTGCTAATATTAAAAATAATATTTTACTGTTTTTGTGAAGAAATCTTTGAACTAATACCAAACAACTTAATCTTCACATAATATAGATACAATAAAACATAAACAAGTTCATTCTTCACAATTTCATTTTTTCAAAAAACAAAATTTTGTTACTATTTTCAATTTTAAATAATATAGATAAAAAAAAACATAAACAAACTATTGAAATTAAAAAAATAATAATTATATATATAGAGAGAGAGCGAAATGCAAAAGAAAAGATAAATATTTTGCTAGTAAGGATAAAATCAATAGTTTACCATTTACGTGAAGAAAGTATCTTGCAACTTCTAATAGTTGGTTGAAGTGACTCAAGCTTACTGCACGACATAAACAATTATTATAGCTAAAATTAGCACATAAATAGTATTTTTTTTTTGAAGATTCTAATATAATTATGTATATAAACATTAGTAGATTTTATTAAATTTAATAGAGGTAAAGAACAATTTATGTTGGAAGTCTTGAAAATTCTTTTAATCCCAATTTAACTGAGCTACTTGAGCTTTTCACACATATTAAGATAAATGTATAAATGAAAGAGAGAGAAAAATCGTTTTGAGTGTCTTTGTCAAGTAATGGTGGATTCTTCTTTATCATAAATGTAAAGTAGAATTTATTGAAATGAGAGTGGTGAAAGTAATATTAATTAGAGTTTTAATTGAAAAAAAGTAATTAACGTTGTATTGAAAACTGAAATGAGTCAAGATTCATGGGATAATATTTTTTTACAAATGACTCAGTTATTATGGGAAGGAGGGAGTATTATAAGATTTTTGAAAGGGAATGACAATTTGATGGTAATAATAAAAATATCATTTTACCGTTTCCGTAAAGAAATCATTGCAATGAACTAGTACCAAGGGCCCCAAACTAAACTAAAAGTGAAGACTAGTGGTAGCATAATATAAACATTTATCATAATTAAAATTAAAACACGAATAGTCAAAACAAAATAAGAATGAATACCAGTATATTTAACATATTGTTTATTAAAAATGTTATTAACCAAGATCCATTTTTAAACTAAAAAACATTATGTTTGACGAGAATGAAGGGTAAGTAACATCCTCCTCTATGTAGTGAGCATCATTATTTTTATTGGTTTCTAATCAAACATTCGGGTCTATGTACCAGTGTATTCTTTTTTCACCCTAACATCAAAAGAACAAATGTGATTGAGTATTATTGCAAATAATTAAACAATAATCATCAAAGTTTATCGTTTTGCTCAAAAAGTACCACTACTTCAACACAAAATAAACTTTATACAAATGAAATATACAAACTTTGAACTAAAGTTAAAGCAGTGAAGAAAAAGTGAAAATGAAAAGAAGAAACTTACAAATTCTCAGTAGTTGAAAGATAACGTTAAAAATGCTTTGAAATTCTTACTACGATAGTTTGGTTTTGGCTATGAGTGAACACATTGAGATTTCAGCTTCGGGCTCTTAACGCAGACTTCACTATTTATTTTTTCTTCTTGTGACATCACGTGGATTTCAAGTGAAAAAATTAAGAAAATTAAATATTATACAATTTTTTTTATTTCATCAACTAGATCTTAATTTCAATTGAAACCACTAAATTGGTAACCATGCAATTAATTACCATGTTTGAAATTCAATAAGAAGGATACATAGTTATCTTGTTATCACAAGTGATGTACATTCTCTATAGAGAGGATGTAAGTTCGTTCAAGGACAATTCATGGTCATTCAAGTATAATCTGTTTGGTTGGGAGGTTCAAGTAAATGACCTTGAAATGTGGATGAGGAATGCCCAAACGCATTGTCATTTTTTTTTTTTGGAATAAAACCTATTTTTCTGTTAAAAAAAAGGATGAATCCCGAACATAATATTCCATGTGGCAATTTTTTAGAATGAAGTATTTTATATCCTCGTGAGATTAGCTCAGTTGGCAGGGATATTGCATATTATATGCAGGGTCGGAGTTTGAATCTCGGACACTCCACTTCTCCACAATTAAATTGTGTGAGCACTAGTCACTAAATTACTTAAAAAAAAAAAGAATGAAGTATTTTATGAGACATTTTGTTAAATCGAAATTTAGGAAAAATCAAATATTATTTAATCATGAAAAATTTGTAAAAAAATTATTTATTAAATATAGTTTTTTTTCACAATTTACGCAGATTGATACCAATTTATTTCAGATTTTCCACATTAGTCCATTCTTATTGTAGAGTTTTGCAAACACGTCCCTATTTACTTTTTTGAATTTATCAAATTAGTCCCCTACTTTTTTAAAAATCTCAAATGCAAAACAAACGACCAAACACTAAATGCAAACAAATAATTATAAAAATGAAAGTTTTAACTTTTAATCACACTCTTCAAGCACAAATTTTGTCAATAAAATTAATTCTTTTTTTGTTACAATCAATAAAATTGATTCTATGAAAACATTTAATTTCTCACGATTCTAAATTTTCTAGAATTTTTAACTTCCTTCTCCAATCAGACTCTTAGATTGTTATTGGTATCAAGGTTGAGACATTTTCTTGGACATCTCATTAGAATCTTAGTAAACCATTCCCTACCTTTTAGGGGTTTTGTAGTATTGATGCATTGTATTTGTTGGTGCCACTATGACCCTTCTCTTCTCATGTGGCATGTATAGCTTAAAGCCCCACAGAAGGTTGCTAGAAACTAGCAAATACCAACCAACATGTGAGCAAATGTAGTAGCAGACTGACCTTGTCCAACTTGAAGCAAAATAGTTTTTGTCCTCCTTTTGTCAAAGCAATAAGACGAAAAATGAAGGCACCAATTATTTGGCACACTATGGTAAAAATAATAAAATTTTCACACCACTTCTAGTTTTTTTTCTTCTTGTTCTTGTAACTTCCTTACACTTTAGTAAATTTTATTTGAGACATCCCGTGAGTTTAACTCAGTTGGTAGGGATATTGCATTTTATATGCAGGGGCCGGAGTTCGAATCTCGGACACTCCACTTCTCTATAATTAAATTGTGTGAGCTCTAACCACTAGACTACTAAACCAAAATAAAAATAAAAATTTGAGACATGTCGAGAATTCAATGTTAATATCTGTTTTAACTTAGATTTAATTTTTGATTTATCAGGTTGTGAATGTCACCACCTTTCCGCTAGACCAAACACCATGTTGTGCCACAGACTAGAATTTGTTGCAGTTGAAAAATGACATAGTTACACACAGTTTTTCATTTAAGCCATTAGATTGGATTACAACTTTGTGAGATCATGTGACACAAATTCATCCAACGGCTGAAATTAAAACTGTGGGAAAAGTAACTGCATCTAATTTAGGGGTGTTCGCGGTGCGGTTTGGTTCGGTTTTGAGACCAAAAATCATCCAAACCGCAAGATAAAAAAACATGCGGTTTGGTTTGATTCGGTTGACTTTTAAAATATAATCCGAACCAAACCAAACCAATGTGGTTTTGTTTGGTTCGGTTGGTAAAATGAAAACTGCAAACCAAACCAAATCATGCGGTTGAGTAAAAAAGTGATCCAAATACATCCAATCCAAATATGGTTTTTTGCGGTTTCGATTTGTATTGGTTCGGTTTGCGGTTTTTCTATAAGATTGGTTCGGTTATGACCACCTCTCTATTTCCATAACTACTAATAATTGTACAAATGGAAGCAAAACTTTTTCTTTCATTTCAATCAAATATTTCTTTACAATAATAACTTTTTTAAACATATCTAGATTAGTGTTTTCTTTTGTCATGAACTACTATTGTATGATTTTGTCCTCCTACTTATCTCTTTCTCTAGCTCTTCTAGCCCCCCCACTTCCTCAAGTTCCTGCACACCATATTTATTTATCACTCATTAGTTTATCATAGGTAAAAAAAAGTACAAATATAAATTTCAAGAAATTTGAACTAATCAACAAAATATCAAATAACAAACTTTTAATTTGTAAAAAAATTATCCAATATGCAACTCAAGAGACTAAAATTTAATTACCTAAAGAAATATATTCAATTTATTTTATTTTAAACATAAAAAAGATACAAAGTACAAGAAAAAAGATACAAGAATACAGCTCTTACCTTTGGTCCCAAAAACAGCCCATATGGCACCCCCTCGAATTTGTCTGAATGGTGAAGCTAAAATAAAAGACAAGAAAATCATGGACATCAAACCTTATGCCTCAAACATAATCAAATACGTAATAATAATAATAATAATAATTTGTCAAAAAAATAAATAGTGACAAGAATGTTATGATAAGGATAATTACTTTGTGGGCTGCAGCTACCCTTCTGAAATAGGGCACATTGGCAATGGGTCCCACTGAGAATCTCCTATGAACCAAACCATCATGTACAAACATGTAGGCCATCCCAAATACCGTAATCCCAAGACCCTGTTTGTAAATAAGGGTGACATAGAAAAAATTGTTCAATAATAATACTATGTGTTTTTGTACAATTATTACATTTCACTAGATTTTAATCCTCTCATATCAAAATATATCATGAGGGAGGTATAAGAGAATCACACTAAAGTACATTGAGTCCCATAATAGATTAATAACCATGGTTAATATTAAAAAAAAGTTAAACTTTTTTTGAATAAGCTAAGCAAATTATATTAAAAGAATAACAAACATCCCCTCAAGCACAAGGCGTGCTAGAGGTAACTGTAACCCACTGAAATTGATACCAAGTTCCTTAAAAAAAAAGAAAAAGAAATTGATACCAGGATTAACTATGGATAATTAAAAACAATATTTTAATAAAAACGACTAGTTCATCTTATAAACTAATTAGTGCTCTTAATTATTCATATTTTAAGAGATGTGAATAAATCCTTTGAAAAAAAATCTAAATTTGATTTTTGGTGAAACAATTTTTTATTAAACCATATATGTCTTCCATCCAAACTACTTTAGATTATTGAGGCTCTATTCTCCAAGAAATTGAAAAATGAACAAAAAATAATTGACAAGTTCCTACCTAATACTTTGTTGGTATAATACCTAACATTTAGTTATACGTAACATCACTTTTTTAATATTTTAACTAGGATCTCAATCCGACAACTTCTTGCCTAAAAAAGTGACAAGTTCTTGCCTAAAATTTTCGATTCATGTTTTTTTTTCAAAGCCTGAAATTAAATGATTCTCAGTCCAGCACAAAGTGTGCATGGAATAGCTAAAAAGAAAAGAGGTCAAATTAAATGATAACTTATGAGATAATTATAGACTTATAAATTATTTTTACATATTGACACAAAAATTAAAACAATAGAGAGATAAAATAAGAAAATAATTCGAGTATGAAAAATAAAATTATCACAAAAGGTTTTTAAAAAATGGTTGTACAAATACAATTTCTTAAAAAAAATATCGAACAAAGGAATCACAAAACCAAACAACTAATCAAAACAAATCAAAACAGAAAAACATTAAATAGGCATCCCAAGACAAACAAAAAATTGTATCCACCAAACATGCAAAGTAAATGACAAAATTCCAAAATTTAGCTTCAAGCCAACAAAAAAACCAACACTTCTTCGATGCATGTTCATCACTCCCATGTTTTCACTTCCATTTTTCTATTTAACTAAATTTTATTTAACCATATCAATTTTGGAATTTCATATCTTAAAAATTTAAGTTATTTAGGACTATCAGGTATAGTCCAAATTTATCATAGAAAAAGTTAGACAAATGCTAACAAATGTCTTAAGAGAATTACTCCCTCCAATCGCTATCATTAGCAAAAATCAACTTTTTAGTTTTATTTAATAAATGATGTATTTAGCCAATAATATAGATCAAATGCATCATTCATTAAATGAACCTAAAAAATTGATTTTTGTTTATAACAGTGACCAGAAGGATCATAGTTAAGGGAGCAAATATAATAGGTATCATATTGAAAATTATGTAATCAATTATTCAAAAATAAAAAAATGTCATCACCAATTTAGAATTTTTTTTGTTTTTGTTTTAACCAGTGTCCCGAAAACACCGATTAATATGATCCAAACATTTATCATTCCTAGATAAAATAAAAAAAGAGTCACGAGTAACCCTTCACCGCAAGGGTAGCCAATGAATTAAGGGAGACACATACCGCACCAAAGCAAAGACCAGGGACCAATCCTTTGTGAAAGAAACCAAAGTTAAGGAGAGCGATAGCAGGAACAGCATTGATTATTGCAAAAACATCATTCAACTCGAAAGCTCCTTCTCTTGCTCTATGATGGGACTGTAAATTCAATTCAAGCAAACAATTCAATTTCATTTTTTGTTTCTTTATTCTTGCTTCCACGTATCAAATAGTTCATGGCCATTGGTTATTTAAATATTGTAAAAAATGCCAAAATCAAAATCAAACAAATTTTCATATGGGTCTTTGCTTCAACTTGTGGTACTAAACTTAGTCATAAAAATACAAAAATTAGTTATAACCAACAAGGTTTGCAAGTTTGATTATTGTATATTGATTTTTGTTGACCAAAAATTTATTGTATTGTTTAGAACTTGAAAAGGGGGAAAATAATTGGAAACATACCTCATGCATGTGCCACAAGGAAGCATGCCAAAGAGCCTTGTGAGCCCATCTAGCCCAAAATTCCATTCCCACCTGAAAATTAAATATACCTAGTTGAATTTATTGCCCAAAATTAATAATGTGCACACCCAACTCTCAATTTAAAAGAGTTATAAAAGAAAGCTATTTTTTAGGGGAGAAATAGTAATGTTTTGAACTCAACATAATTAAGAAAAAAAATTATAACAATACTTTGTGTATTTGTTTTTTTTTTTTTACATATTTTGTGTATGTTTAGATTAGTGGTAGGATTGTCAAAATTTAGGTGAGCCAATGCAATTTTGATAAAAAGTTATATTTTGAAGTTTCTACAAAATCACAACACTGTGATTTTTTTTTTAAAATTTTGTCATTCATCCAAACATACACTTAGTTAAAAATAATAAAAAAATGTAGATTAATTTTATGCAATATTAAAAAAAAATGGTGAGATTCTTTCATTTCTCAAATGAAATAAACACAGATGGCTCCACCAATTTTCTATTTGTGTATCTCGTTTGGGAAATTATAAGTATCTTAACCACAGAAAAGAGGAAACGTTTGAGGAATAAAAACAATTATTTACTACTAAAAAATTTCAAATGTTGTCAAATTATTGACCACTAATGTATATAAGAAAAGAGGAGTGCTATTCATTACAGAAGGTTGAGAGACGAAAACATACGGATGAATACGTGTCAACAGTAGGAAAGAGTATAACTCCACTTTTGGTGGAAAACATGAGGGTTAGTGAGGTGAATTAATTAGCCAACACCTTTCCGTTGTTTTTCGTCAATAGATTTCCCGTAACATTTAGCATTTTTGATAAGAAAATTGGAACATTATCAAAAAAAAAAAAAGGAAAATTGGAACTTACAGCAGCACCCACTGATAGAGCAAATGTACCAAACATTTCAGACCAAGGAATTTCTCCACTCCCCTAAACAAACCAAACCCAATTTCAGATTCAGATTCTCATAACAAAATACCAATGTGCATAGAAAAAAAAATTAAAAAAAATTACCTCAAAGGAGAAGGTTTGGTCAACAAAAATTAATATATTTAATTTAAATTTGGACTGAATATCGTTGACCAAACTTTCTCTTAAATATAGAATCGGAGCGAAAAATTTAAGGAACCATCACAACACTTACCTCCATTTGCCATGAAAATCTTAAATAAACAGACAACACAGCCATAGATGTTATACCAAGGCTAGACATAACAGCTGCAACAAGATACGTAAATCTCTCTGATTTTTTCCTAGCTAATTTCTCTGCCATTTTTGGTGAGATAACTTGAGGAATAATATAATTATTCTCTTGAAGATTTGTTGGTTTTTCTTCTTCAATTTCCATTTGAGTATCACGTTTTGGATCTTCCATGAGAACACAAAGGGTAAAGCTTTTCAACCTTTGTGTTTTTGGGGTTGTTCTTTGATGAAAACATCTTAAAGGGGACAAGATAAGTGTTGGGTTTGGTTTTTGGAGATGATAAGGTAACAAAGGTTTGTAGTAACGGTTTAAGGGTTGAATTGTTATAGTGGCAGTTAGTCCTGCCGCCATAGGTGAAGTTTGGTTTTTTAAGGTAACAAAAACTTGATGCTTGAGTTTATAGTTGTGGAAGAGTTTCTAGAGAGAGAGAGGGAGAGAGAGAGGGAGAGAGAGAGAGATTGTGTTAAGTGTATGTGTATATGTGATTGTGAAGATGGAATAGGTGTTGGAGTGAAGGTTTAAAAAGGAGGAAGAATAGAGACCATAGCTTTTGTGATGTGTGGGAAGTGTGTGGGACCATTTAAGATTAATGTGGTAAGTGTTGGGGCCCATTTGTAAAATATACTTCGTGGAACATTGCAATCCTATTATGAGGGCATGTTTAGTTTTGATAATTTATTTTATATTAGAAATCATCTTTAAAAACTAAATTTAGTTAGACAATGCAATTATTAATTAGTTAAACCATGTCATCAAGTTTAAAAACTGAATTTAGTTAGACAGTTCAACCATGTGATCAAGTTCATATAGTTCCTAATTTTATTGTCTACTTTGAATGTAAGTTCTTCGTGGTTTTGTCCTTTAAAAAAATGTCTTCTTAAATTAATAAGTGTAAATATATAAACTATCATCGATAACTATCGTATATTTAGAATGATGAATTCAATTCTATCTATTTGTTAAAGACAATTAATTGACATCTGAAATAATTTTAGGTGGTCTCTCTTTGCACACCTTATACGGAAAGGGACCACTTTCATAGTGTTAATATATATTTCATTTTGGTTTGTTAATAAAAAAAATTGAAATGTGTACTAAGACTTTTGTTTGTGGCGGTGCATTTGTTTTAGTTTATGTAAAATGTGTTTTGGACATAATATATTACGATCTACAAATAAAAAATGGCTAATATGCTTTAGCGCACTCAAAATTTTCTAATGAGCTTTTTCACATTAGAAGTGACTGATTAATTTTTTTTAGACAAAATAGCAACTCATGATAAGTGAATTGTGAACTATAATATCATATAAATTTGGAAAGACAGTTTATAGAAGGTTTTTGAGAATTATTTTGAAGATTTATAATAGAATTTATGTATTACTTATTAATTGTGCAAATTCAAATTAGGTTTTGATGGTTTATAACTGACGTAAAAGAAAATGTTATGAGAGAGAGGTAGCAAAAATAGGGCAACCGCGTCGATACTCCTTTTCGTCAGTAGTAAGGTATTACAGACGTGGAAGGGATTCTGTCAGGGTGACAAGGAGAGGATGGTATGAGATCCGTTGGACGTGGGTTCAGCCTTAGATCGCGCAGCTCAAACCATTTTAATTTCCTTATCGTGGTCATATGATACGACAACAAAACATCACCTCGAGCAACAACACGATCAGGGTACGAAGGGATAACATCAATGTGATCAGGGTAGGAAGGGAGAACAACAACAAGTTACTAAGCTAAGGGATGGAGTTTCGCGACATCATGTGCATGGGGAGGTGGATGGTTGTTCGTTCTATTTTACCAATGTATCTGAACAAATTCTATATGTTGAATTGAGAGAAGGATTTGAGGTATGCAACATGTTATTTGATGTTTATTTATTTGCACAACAATGATCGAGGTTTGGTATTTCAGTTTGCACATTATCACAATGTTCGAGATAAAATCAAATTTGTGCAAGCATTAAACAATGTGCTGCTTGGTCAATACATAATTTAGACGATAGTTGTATGTTTCGATTAGTTTAGATATTCAAAAGGGGTGGTAACGGAGGGAGTGGAGAGGGTGAGGGAGAAGGGAGGAAATAATGTAAGAAATAAGGGAGAAAAAAATAACAATTTGAAGGGGTCCCGAGAAGATGTAAGCGTGGGGGTGGTTGAGAGGAAGGAAGTGGTGGGGGTGGTTGAGAGGAAGGAATGGGTGAGTGTAGACGAGGTTGGGAGAGATTTAGGGAGAAAGGCTGAAATAGTTGTGTAAAATGAAGTTGATTGAAGGGACGAGGTAGGATAAGATGGATGTTCAAATGGAGGAGCGTAGGGAGAGGAAGATGTATGCTTTAATGGTGATATCTAAGTTGGGTGTTGACGTAGAGAATGGAAACCTAAAGGGGGAGTTTCTACGTTGTTATGTTCAAAAGTATAGTTATGCTACAGAAGTCGGCATAAGGAAGTGGTGGTAACAGTGATCGAGGGAGAAAATATACCTCTAATTCAACAAAGGATAGTAGATGTAGGCTTTGATGATTTCCATGTTGTTCTTTTGGGGGAGATAAGGCATATCTACATTGTTCAGGTTCTAAGGAGGTGTTGGGTGTTTTTAATGAAGTTGATGATTTTTGTGGTCAATTCTTTTATAAGTTTAGTCCTTGGTCTCAGAAGACTATGATTTATTAAAGAGGGGTGTGGGTTCGAATTTATGGTGTGCCGATCTATGCTTAGAATGAACGTTTCTTTTATACTCAGGTCACAACGAGTATGAGCAGAAGATGCTATCTTTTATAATACAACGAATCAATGTTAAGTTCCGATTGATATTAGTGTCACCTTTTGTGTTCCATAACATGTTGGACAATTAGAAGTTCTTTTATGCTAAATAACTTTTTTTTAAACCTAAAACCTTTTCCCCTAGTCCTTACGCTTTTTAGGTCTCTTTGTTGGATCGGTAAAAAACAAACTGAAATGTGTTTTTATCTCCTTTTGTTTTCATATAGTACACAATATCCTTCAAAATTATGTTAGTTTCTCTGTTTTCTTTTTCTTTAAAATATAACAAAATGAATGAAAGTATGTTATTTAATCTATAACTCATATTAGTCAAGATACAAAATTTTTGTGGTCATTCAAGATAAGGTAAGGTGAAACGTAAAGCAAATTGAGATTTTAGAATGAGTAAAGCATGGACGGGAGAAAACATCTTATACGCACGATACGAAAACAACACACTATTCGTGTGGTATGATCAATACACTATTTCTCACGCAAGAAATAATGTTAACAACATAGTATTATTTAACGGGTTTTGTTAGAAGCCACACTTCAAGGTGTGATTTTCACCTTAAGTTATAACTTTGTTAAAAGTCACTTTCATAAAATTAGTTGGTGTCTTTTAGCAAATGCTCATAGAATAACTTGCTAAAAGACACCTTCATAAAATGTGTCTTCTAGCAAAACCCTTATTTAACAATCAAAATGGTTCATGATTTTGTAGCACAATCTTAACTTGATCGCAAAGATACTAACAATTCAATTTAATCCTTGACTTGGTAAAACACTAAAATGTTTATCAAATTCATCCTCATGTGAATGTATGTCATTAAACGATATCAAAGATAATGAAGTGTCCAGCTAAGTATAATTGACAATCAAAACGGTTCTTAACTTTGTAGCACAATCTCAATTTGATCCCAAAAATACTAACATTTCAATTTCATCCCACTTAATAAAACACTAAAATGTTTAGATAAATGATAACTAAAGACAGATTATTTAACACAAATACAACTCTAGACAATTTCGAAATTTCACCCATAACATAGTGGCAATTTTGTAAAAATACAACTTATCCTTTTCCTTCTCACTATTTCGGTCGCTACTTATTTATACGCTTTGAAAATGTATTCCTGAATCTGTCCATGCTTGTCTCACATACCTACCTACAACTATACATATGTCACATTTTTCTTTTTGGGGTATATATTTTTTCTTTTTTTGAGAGGTGAGGGTATAGATATGTCATATGTGTAATTAATTTTAGAGCAAAGAGTAATAGATTTAGATTATTCTTTAATAAAATGAGATTATATTCTTAAGAGTAAATTAGTTAGAGATGACACACCCAAAATAAGGAAAGGGAAAACTACACAATCAATGTGATTTTTTTTTCCTTCTTAATATAAATGTAATTATTCCCTAAAAACACACTTATAATTGTTGGAATGAAAGATTCAATTGGTTAATGCCCGTCGATATTAATATAATTTTAATTTTGAAAATAAGATAATATTCTAATAAAATGGGTTACTGTATCCAGAACAACCTGTAACTCAACTTGTAAATATGCTAAAGTTGTTGGGTTAGATATCGTAATTGGACTTCGAATTTTATCAACTCCACTCATGTAAGAGTTTGTCTTTTTTGAAAACGATATTTAGATAATTCTGATTTTTAAATTTTTATCTTTGAATTACGTGGTTATTTTTTTCTATAACTATATTACTATAAAATATAAATTAAAAGAATACTTTGCGAACACTCTAAAGTTTATCCATTTTTTTATAACACTCTAAGTTTATCCTTTGTTGTTGAAAATGAAAAACCGTACGCCGCCTTAGGTTATTGTAACGTGTAGACATCTTCATTCTTAAGTGAATAAATAGGAGAAATGTTTTTTTTTTTTTATAAAAAATATAGGAGAAATATTAACGAGTGTCTCCGAAACACTCTTTAAATACTATACGTAATAAGTATTTATGAAAAAAACGTGTAATCAATATATTAAAAATTAAAATATTTAACTTTTTAAAAAAATAATTATTTATTTTAAAATTCTCAAAGAGGGTCGAAGGACACTAATTAACAAGATAAATAGTGATCGGGGTATTGTGCAATATCTGTGAGTGGAGTGTATCTGGTCAGATTCTTAAGTCGGACTGTTTTTTGACCTTATATAATTTTATTTATAAGTCAATCTAAAAAGAAACACAAGCTATACCAAGAAACGAGGAAGAGTGGAATAATTTTTGCCAAGCATATTGTTCTAAATATATAAAAGTCAATTGACATTACTAGGTAAGTTGAATCTAGCGGAACTCAGCCAAAGTTCAATTTTAACTTTAAAAATTGTCATTGTCGTTCAAAATTGGCACATGATACAATAAACCTAAGATTATGAGAGCAGTCGCGTTGCCAGAACCCTAGCTTAGGGGTATAATTTTTTTTTGTCTCAAATTGTTTCGACGCATTGTACATTTTAATGTGAATATCTCTTATATCCGAAATTTGAATATTGATTCGTCACATTGTGGGAGTTAAATAATTTTTTCTAGACCCAACTCTCGTTGATAGTGCAAATTATTGTATATTGCAGTGTAGTCTCTTTTATTAGATTCAACTCCTAATAAAGACAGTTTTATATATTTATGGATGAAGGTAGTAGAATTATAAATTTCAATACATTTTTAATAAAAAGTTGCATACCATAAAAAAAATTCTACTACAGAATCTTTTACCAATTGTATTTTGCAAAGACTATATTAAAATCCTATACATTTTAAAAGTTATAAACATAAATATATACACGTTGAATAATCAATTTTATGTTTGTGCCTTTGATTTAGTAGTAGAGTCATTATTTTATGTCCCTTTGGGACCAAGTTCTATCCAAACTTAACCAATTTAAATAAATAACATTCTGAGTTTTAAACCATACAAATTCATGATATAAAATTAAGCGATTAAACTTTTACCAAAAAAAATAAAAATTAAGTGATTAGACCTTTGTATGACTAGCTGTCAGTGTACAAAAAGAAGACAAGGATTATGTTAGTGCAAAAAGAAAGGCATGTGTTGGTATAAAAGGAAGAGAGTTCATGCAAATGAGGTGCATGGTTTGTATTTTAGGGGGTTCATGATAGATAAAAGATAGAAAATTAGTGTAAAAACAAAACATTGAGCAGGTGTACATGAACCCTGAGTATAAAGTGCCCATGAGAGTAACATCTTTCAAGGATCATCAAAGCAACCCTAGTGGGGTAGAAAAATTGTGTCAAATTTAATGTCTAACAAAAGATTATCCATGATATCACACACATACTTAATTTAATCAATTAAATCATCAACTTAAACGATAAACTGAAAGAGAAAAAAAAAATAGAAGAAGATTTTAATATTATGTAGATTATATGGTTCGGTTGAGAAAGAAATTATTGAAGGAATGGATTTCGAATCCATGTTTTCTTTTGGTTTGTTGAGCCTTGCATAAACAGATTCATGGTTAGTTCAATCCATTTTTTCACATTGTTTGTTACTATGGACGTATTTTGACTTTTTTTTATAAAATAATAAACGATATTTATTCATTCAAATTGATTGAGTACATCGATACAATTCAAATCCAAAGTCGCTAAATCTGCGAACAAACTCACAACATCCATGTTAACAGCACAAAACGACAAAGTACCTATGCCTACAAATATGACTATATTCAGGTGACCATATATAATACTCATGTCTCCAGATCTGCAACGTTGACGACGCAAAAATCATTGATCGGATCTGCACTTGCTCAAAGCTAATCTTTCAACCTGAACAAATAAACACCGCACTAAGATGAGAAATAAAAAACACACTGCACAAATACGGAAAATCAAAACAAAGAGAGTCACGACGAAATCACAAAAAGAAACGAAAGAAAACTGAAAATATGTAGAATCACTTATTTAATTAGGATATAAGGAAAAACAACTCGGAGGGGTGATTCTGGGTCAAAATTAATCTTAAATCATCCCTCTTAATAGACAAGAAAAAGAAAGGGCAGATGGCTAGAGTTTGAGAAGGAGATACGATATTTTGACTTGTTGTGTGTAATGTATTTTCATCTATATATTTGTCCACATAAATGAATGTTGGTGGAATCTTTCACTTGCATTTTTTATTATTGTCTAGTAATACATCTTCCACTTGCATTTCATGCAATCAAGGACAAACCTTGTCCAGCTCATGACGAAGCTCCAAAAGTGTAAAGGATCCAAAAGAAAACGATTGGGTATATATGGTTTGGCCTTTCAAAAAAAATTCAGGTCATTCCAGAAAAGGGTGAATTAAGATTGTGAATTAAAGGTTTGAAAAATGAAAACGTGGTTACATTACGTCCATAACTTACTTGCATTAATTGTGATGAATATGTTATTGAATCAAGTGGTTCAGAACTGTAATCTTGCTGAATTGTACGAATGTATTCTCATTCCTAAACGTATAACTCTACTATTTTATATACATATATAGTACACTTTTTTTTTAATAGTATTTGTCTATTTTTTTCCTGACAAAAATTTCACTATCTATTTATTTTTTGCAAGAAAAAAAACAATACTAGAAAATTTGCATTTATTAGCAGCATACGAGTTTTTTTATATGGTACTTTTAATTCAATCAATTTTGCGATGTGCATTGATGGATAATTTAAGACCATATACACGAAGCTGATGCTTTTTTGTTAAGCATCATATGAGTCATGCATGTGCCCCAAACTAGCAAGACTACAAAGACCACTACAAGAGTCAATTTGTCGGGGTGAAAGCAAAGGGTTGAAGCACAAGCAAAACAATCTATCACAAATTTAAAGTGAGGGGTTAACCCCTGGAAAATTTGCAAGGGACGCTTCCCTGTGAAAAGATCTGACATAACGAAAGACACAACCTTTATCGTCAGTTGATGATCGGATTAGGCAAGTGTACCAAAACGTTTACCAAGTAATAAAGTGTAATTAAAGTATTGTATCCATAGAGATTGTCGTTTCGTCCAAATAAATCACGTTAGTTATTTTTTAACAATAAAATAAATAAAATAAAATAGTTAAGGGTTACAGATTGTAACTTTTATCTATTTGCAATACAAGTTACATGTTTTAGTTGCAAAAATATAAGCAGCGGTTATGAGTCTTCGAATCTTCCCCATTCACTTGTTGGATTTAAATAACATTCATGTTGCGCTTAGTTATCTTAAGTGGACTATTCAATTGATAAGTCCGTTGAGACGTTCTAACCAAATTAGTTCGTCAAGTTGCACCTGCTGTCCGCACGGTGATCCTCACGTGTGAGGTCTTACTCTCTCAGTTGATTTCGGTCTATCCCTCCAATGTTGAGTTGCACTTGCTGATCCACACTAAGGTTATACGCGTGCTACGATACAGGGTTATAAATCCTATAGGATCCGCCACCTTCATAAGGATTATTGGTGTGGGGGTCTTACTCTCTCAAAGGTAATTGAAACATAAACTTACATTGACATTCCTAAATTTTCAAAGGTATGACGGCCAACGTTCCTAAAGGGTTTTCCCATATATGAATCCTAAGAGTACATAGCTCACTCTCCCTCTCGATAGTCATACAAACGAGCAGCCCTATTAGTGTCTACCTTACCAAGGTTCGAGGATAATGATTATACTAGGTTTGATTCACTTTCTGAAGTCACTTGTTTCCTTAATTAATAACTAGTTACATCCTGGGTTCAATAGATTTTATTCAATATTAGTAATGTAACTTCCTAAGTAGTTAATACTAGGGTCAACTCGCTTTCGGTATCTTTCGTCTAGTTACCAACTAATTACTTCCTAGATAGACATATATAAATATAAGTTATAAATATCAATATTAGGTCAGGCGCTTCGAGCAGCATTCCATGCGCCAGGCGCATGTGCCTGGTTGCTCCATGCTCTAGGCGCATGGTTTCATCCCCAGAGCGCATGCGTAACACCCTAAACCACGAATGAAATAAACCATGCAAATAAATAAATTATCCAAAAGTGTTTATATGCTACGTCATCATTTTCTTAAAACATGCATAACCTGATTTTCATAAAAACTTGCAGCGGAAAAACAATATCATAAATATCTCAGCAACATATAACAAATCTCAACAACCATATCTCCGGTCTCATAATACATCACCATCAATATCTCAAATCTCAGACATAAATAAACAGCAAGTCTCATCAATAACATAAATTCATAGCATAAAATGCAAAAGTCCCAACACTCCTAATCAGAGCGCTAACCTAGACTCCAATCAAAAGATAAAGAGGTAGCTCCAAGCTAATCCTCGAGCACTCACAAGCAATACAAACTCAAACCTGCACGTCGTCTACACCATTTTTAAAAATAGTGAGGTGGTCAACCAAACGACCACTAGGAGGTTAGATAATATTCCACATAATAAAGTATAAGCGTAAGCATTCAAAGATTTCAAGTAATGCACATGTACATACTCATCATTCTTAGAATACTATCATCATGTGAATACTAAACTAACAACATCAATTGAAGTGTACAAGCATCACCAAATCAAGTATATCGCAAGAACACAACTTCACATAAATTCACATTATGCACCAATCACATAAATCATCGAGTCACATAATTCACTAAGTCACATAATTCACATAACACCGTGCATGTAATGCTCTAGACACCATCTACATGCATATGGTACCATTTTGGATTCCGGGGATAATCTTACCGAGTGATCCACTAACGTAATCCCCACCAATTATGTTTATCGCCGACTAATGTAAACCCTTACGGATTTCATTCTTCACCAACTAACGCTAATTCTTACGGAATTCGTTCTTCACCAAAGACTCAACATGACTATGAATGCATGGACTTTCAAGTTAAGAATCGACAATGCACAAATTACAACTCTATATTATATAATTTTCACCATCATATAATATCTTCACCGAAACCCACCATTTGCATTATTATGTATTTGCATCCACACATCAGCAAGTCATCGTCACCAAAGTCATCATAAAAAATCATCATCAATAATCATCATCATAATCATCTCAACAAAGAAGCAATGTCACTTCATAAGCATAAATTGCACAATAGACGAACAATCACCCACATCATGTTAACCAACATATCAAACACTCATCAATCATTGATTCATTCTTATTTCATCATATTATAATGGGTATAAAATCATTTGCAAGTTATCACATCATATTCTATCATTTTACCAATGTTCGTCTCATTTTGAAAAATCGTCTATTTTCAAATATTTCTCCAAAATAAGGTGTTAAGATCCTACACATCAACAAATCATTCTTATTTGTCACCTAACATCACAGTAGTTCAAACATAGCATCATCATTTCACGAAGTCCGTCTATTTCTCAAAATTTGCAAACTTCATCTCCTTTTCTTCATTTTTTAAAATCAATTCAATTTCAAAGTAAAGTTATGTTAAACCACTCCTATAAGTTCAATTACACTTCAATTAATTAGGGTTAGGTGTTTGGGACTCATAGGGATGCATTTGGAACCTTAAAATTGCAAAAAAAATCGACATTACGGGTACCTACAGGGGGCGCACGGCCGTGCACTCAAAACGCACGGTCGTGCTCCCATTTCACAGGAACAAACGCACGGTCCATGCCAGGAGGTGCATAGTAGAATCCCGTTTTTCAAACTGTTTTCGATCCCAATCGCGCTAAACACGTCCCAAACACTTAAACCTCTTATATTCACTCAAAAACTTTGTTTTCTATCTCAAAACAACTTAGTTCAATTCCTCAAAATCCCTTCAAAAGTGCTTAAAACGACTTTTAACTCAAAACCCAATTTTCACCCAAACACACTAACCCATAACAGATTTTCTACTCCATCTAACTCAACACAACAACTTCCTTAATCAACTCAAATCATCAAAATTACAATTCTCATATTTTGACCCATTTTCACAAAAACACGACAACTTAACCAAACCTCACATTAACCACAACTTATTTCATGGATTGTGAACATAAACACATACCTAATAACATCTAAGGCACATAAGTCATGAAATCACCAACAATTAACAACTTCACAATTTTCATCTATTTAAGCTAAAATTTCAAAGTAAACAACTGCACATATATCAACAATGAATTTCTTGCATCAACAACAAGTTTTCAACACTTTTCACATACCCAAAATCGTCACATGAAAAACATGACCCATCAAACAAAACATGATTATAGCTTTTTTTTAACAACAAATTTTATTAAACAACCAGATCTCTGAGAATACAAACAAAAGGCGAAGTATATAGGCGGAACACCCAAAAATAAACACCCTAAAAACACCCCTGATGACAACACCCACCAAAATACATGTCACCACCTAAAACATACTCCTTCACGAAAACGACCACTGTAAAACTAATATCATACATCCCCCGTCATCACTATTCACCCTAAAGAAAAACACCCCTCAAAATTAAACTTATTGTCCTGAACTTCAAAGCCGAGCCACATCCGAAAAGCTCTCATCCGAAAGATCATTCAACTTCCACCACCTCTCGACCTCTGATCCACCGAAAGAAACCATAAAAAGCCCAAAACCAAACTTGATCTAAAGAACTGACTCCCGATCTCGAATCAAAAGTGATCGGCCCACCAAACTTTAGGACCAGAATAGAGGGGCGCCCCTCACCCCCAGTACACAAGAGAAACACGAAATCACGCCAAACAAGATTGCACCTAGACACCGACTCCCGATCTCGAAGCAAAAGTAATCGGCCCACCGAAAACCAGCACACAAAAAGTATAACAAACGACATGATATGCGGTGGTGTAAACAACAAACAAATCAAAAGGAAAAGGCTCAACTCAATGGGACCCGGTTCCTCCAAACACCTTAACAACCCTAAAAAAACACAAATATGAGCTAGTGATGACGAAAAAGGACCTGAGTTATAGAGGCATCCTCCAAAAGAAATCACCCCCAACAAACACCCGCCTCCTCACCTAAACAACACTAGCCACCTCTTTATATGCTCACGTCCTCAAACCGTTCCAACACCAAACCTGAGTCCAAAAAAGGCAAGACCACCCATCCAAACATCACAAAGACAACCCCACGATCCCCCACGCAAAGCCACCACCACCACCTCAACCAAATCACCATCACCACCACGTATCACCACCACCATACAACCAAAATACCACATCGAAATAGTAAAATTAACGAATACACAGTGACCTGGGGGGGGGGGGGGGTCTGCCACCAAGCAAACAAAATCTGAAGCACCACGACCACCGACGCGAACAACCACAACCACCACGATCCTTGCGATAACAAACGATCCGGGAGTTCGTTGAAGGAGGATTAATCGTGAAAGAAAGAGATGTTGTTACACCTGCAGCCGCCGAAAGCAGATCACACATATCGATACAACATCTCACCCGCCTCCACACCACACATCAGTCACCACCACCGACCACCCCGTTACCACCTACAATACAATTGAACCACCCACCAACAGCCGACACACTTTCAGCCTCCGGAAACGGACCACATAAATCGGCACCACAAATCACCACCACCACCACACATCACCACCACCACAACACCACACATCACCACCGCCACGCATCACCACCACACCACGGAAAAACCGCGAAACCTGCCCACACATAACCCTTCGTGAGAAAAGGATTGTATGCCACCAGTAGTGAACCAAGGAAAACGACGACGACTAAACAAGCGCATCATCACCACCTCTAAACGGATCTTTGACAAATCCACCACCACACAACCTTGAACCACCCAACCTCACACCACCAAAAGACCAACCCATCATCACCAAAACCACCCAAAACCGTAGCCTTTTGACCATCTCCACGTCCACCTAGATCTAAAGCAAATATGGGCAGGAACAAATAGACAGGACGCGAACGTAAACAGGATAAGGAGCCACAAAAAACGAACACGAATAAAGCACCACAAGGGGAGGAGGACGGTGGTGCAGAGACGAGGTCTCATCGCATCACCATCGTCGAAAAACTACATGAGGTCGCCCGATTTTTGGATTAAAGGGGGGGAGAAGGGTAGAAACCTAGAGAGAGGTCTTAGGAAAGGTTTTTAGAGAGAGAAATTTAAACTCAATATCATTTAACATGATTATAACTTATTATGAAAGAACAAACCTATTCCCCTTACCTCAATTCTCCTTACGCTCAAGATACTTCACAAAATCTTCACTCCTATCTTGAATCCTAGCTTTGCTCTTCTCTTTTCTTCACTTTGTTCTTCCTTTTGTTCACTCCTTTCTTCACTTTCTTCACTCCTATCTTGAATCCTATCTCCTTTTCTCTCTATTTTTCTCTAGCCACCCTTTTGTGTGAATGTGTGAAATGAAAGTCTAACCCTAATTTTCACTAGTGTTATCCTGATATGAAAATTGCTTTTCTGACATCTATTAGTTCCTAATAACACATGGAAAATACAAAATTACCCCTAGTGGTAGTTAACTACCATTGGCCAAACCGGCAGCAGTTAACTACCGTTGAGGCCAGCGGTAGTTAACTACTGTTGCGTGTGCTACATAACCAAGTTTGAAGCAACCTTCCGGCCACTCTCTCATTACATTATCTCTCTAAAAATCAAAATTATCACACTCTCTCTCACTAAAAAAACTCTACCGAATCATCCAATTTTTTTACCACTAAATCACAAGTAAGTAATCACTTAGGCTATTATCATAAATTTTAGTTGGTATATATGTTTATAATTTTAGTTGTAGTTTAATTTTTAAATTTTGATTTATTTTTTTAATAGAGTTATGTTATAGATCTGAAATGCTATTAACAAATATCATGAATACTTGTTATAATGGGGTTATATTGCTTAATTTTTTTTCGAGTTTTATAAATTTTTTAGGGTTTATTTGGGTTTATGTATAATTTGCACTCCAAGTGTTTGCTGAAATGTTTGAATGAGTTTTTCATTGATTGTTTTTAATTTCTTATTGTGTAGATTTTAAGCAATGGTCGATATGTTCGACGTTCAAGCACAATTCAACGGTGGAGAACCTCAAAGGTTGAAGGTTCATTACCTTGGTGTCACGTTAAGAGATCTCAAGGATCAACTGAATGAATTCAACCAAGGAGTCAACCCCAGAGACACAAGAAAGGTGGAATACGTTCGGTATAAACGTCCAACGTTCGACGGTAGGAGAATATCATTCAGTTTGGTGGAATTAACGAACGGCGACGTGACAAGCATGTTTTGGGAGCACAACATGTTAGCATGGATCAATCTGTGTGTAACGTTGCTGGGATCAACTGAAGATATTCTCAACAGTTTGATTCCGCCAGAAGATCGTGATCAGGCAGGGAATGCACCTTCCGACTACAACAATTGTCTTACCTCTGAATTTGGGTAACTTCAAACTTGCTAAACAATAGTTCTCAAACATCACCTGGAAGTTTTATTGTTCCTTTCAAAACAACTTGTATTATGCATAATCAACTATATAAGTTATGATATCAAATTCCTTCATATAAGATGAGTGTCACAGAATGAACCTCATTCTTTATGTGATGACTCGTCTTATATAAGGGAATTAAATGTGCTAACATATGCAGTTGATTCTGCATAATACATGTTGTTTTGAATGGAACAATAAAACTTCCGGGTGAATGCTTGAGAGCTGTTGTTTAACAAGTTTGAATTTACCCCAAATCCAGAGGTCAAACAATTGTTGTACGACATATCTCTACCTGAATATAATGTAATGATATGACATATTTAGGAACTTTATGTAATGTAATGTACTGTAATGTAACTTTTATTCGAATTTATTTAATACGCAATTTTTATTCGAATTTATTTATTTCATAAAATAAATGAAAATATAAACATAAATAAAGGATTACAAGTAATAGATATAAAATCTCATTTTATTAATATAATGATACATTTACAATGGGGTAAAAGTAAATCTACTTCTTCATACCAATAACATTAACATTAACAATAACATCTTCGTCATACATTTATTCCTTAATGGGTGGAGTCATCTTCGTGATACCAATAACACTAATAATCGACTTGTGAGCACCCAAAATTGAACTTAGAACTTCCGGATACTCTTCTCCAAGATACTCATACAAGACAACACCAAGATGACCCAAAGTTGTTCCTCACCTTTGCACTCTTGTTGTTTAACCTCCACTTGGGTTAAAACAAAGAAAAAAAACCACAAACCATAAACCCTAAATCTTGCGGTAAAACCAATTCAAAGAAACCTCTTGAAATTTTCAAATTTCCAAAGAGGCCTCTTTCAATGAAAGGCGAATGATGAAAAACCAACATTTTTGTAGAAGGAAAAGGAGGGAGGAGAGTGAGGAGGAGAGAATGTGAGGAAATGGTGAAGGTTTAGAGGATATTTATAGGGAAAAAATGTTGAAAATATAGGTTGAATGATGAAAAAAAAGGTTGAATGATGAAAAAAGTTGTTGAATGATGAAAAAGAGGTTGAATGATGAAAAAGGAGGTTGAATCCCAGATCGAACGCAACAGCAATTAACTACTGCTGCCGGTTTGCTGAATGGTAGTTAACTACCACTAGAGACTTTTTAGGAATTTCCATGTGTTATTAGGTAGTTTTGTATGTCAGAAAAGCAATTTTCTCCTTATATACTCCAACTAATGGGCTAGGTCATCTCATCTCATATTGGGCCTAGTAACTCTTACCATAATTAAAAAGTTACTACTCATTTAACTCATTAAACATTTCATTAATTACCGTCTCAAAATAATTACTGCAAGTTACTTCTAAACTTAGTAAAAATAACTAATCACACTAAAACACAAAAATACTCTTCAACTTTAAGATTACCAAAATACCCTCACTAATCAAATGACCAAAATACCCTTAGTCCTAAAAATGACAAAAATACCCCTCTCGTCTAAAAATCCACTAATTCAAAATCAAACACACAAACAAGCAAATAAACACATATAACAAATAAATAAGTAAAAGAATCCTGACGAAAAACAAGCAAACTTCACTTTTTTAGGTGTCTGCTTCTATGTAAGTTGTCTTGGAACTTGGGAACATAATTCCTCCCTTTGTAAAGTCTTTTGAGGCCTCTTGAATCTTCATTCTTCATCTTCCCAAGGACCACATAAATCATCAGATGTCTTTACTTTTCCGATTTTCATGATTTCTTCGTGCATTACATTAAAAACACCCTAAAATTGCTATGTTTTGGGAAGAACAAGATTACAGACTCAAATATAGAAAACATTACAAATGTCCCGAAATCATAGGTAATTGCTCAAATACTCCTTTATTTTACTGTAAAACCTACTGATAATGACTGAAAAAACATGTTAGGAATAACGTAAGATGACTTGTCATTACAACCCCAAACTTAAACTGTTGCTTGTTCTCAAGTAACGAAAGAAAAATATAAATTACTCTTTGCATTTTTTTAAAGGAAAGACATACCTAGCCTAAAAAATTTTGTTACTCATGGTAACTAAATGACTAATTACAAAAGAAATAAAACTTACCTTAAAAACTTGGAGAGGAGAGAGAAACTCCTCCTGAAAGCTCCTAGAATCCGCCTTTCTTTTGACTTGCTCCAGTTTTGAACGAGAAATTATGATTGAGGAAAACAGTATTAATTGGAAAAGTTTCACCTGAACTTAGGTAAAAACGTCACAAAATTGCGACATTTTCGACAAGACATCATGCTCGGGGCACATAGACCATCCCCAAGGCGCATGTGCCTTGCAACTAAACCGCCTGCATGCGTCAGGAGCACCATTCCATGCGCCAGGCGCATATGCCTGGTTGCTCCATGCTCCAGGAACATGGTTTCATCCATTGGGCGCATGGGCCTGACTTTTGGGTGCCGAAATGCTTGTTTCTTCGTCTTTTTAGGTTTTTGCTTCTATGTAAATTTTCTTAGAACTTGGGAACATAATTTCTCCCTATGTAAAGTCTTCTGAGGCCTCTTGAATCTTCATTCTTCATCTTCCCAAATACAACATAAATCTTCAGATGTCTTTGCTTTGCCGATTTGCATGATTTCTTCGTGAATTACATAAAAAAACGCCATAAAATTGCTATGTTTTGGGAAGAACAGAATTACAGACTCAAATATAATAAATATTACAAATGTCCTGAAATCATAGACAATGCTCTAAAACTCCTCTGTTTTGCTAGTAAAACCTACTAAAAATGACTGAAAAACATGTTAAGAATGACGTAAGATGACCTGTCATCACCTGTTCTGTCACGTTGTCGTTGTCCTTATGCAATCTTGTCACTTGCTCTAATCGCAGTCAGCCACTCTACCAATTCTGACGCAAATTTTGCGAGGGGCTTCGTGAGGGGCTTGCCCTTCTGAAATTTTAACTTAAATTATATATTTTTTTATTTTGAAAATGAAATTTATTTTTAATAATTAATAAAATTAATTATGAACACGATATCATATTTAATTTAAAAATCATTTTTTTTTTAAATTTATTACAATGTAAGTAATATTATTAAAACATTATTTCCAATTAATTTGTAAATTAATATAAAAAATGGCTTTAAATGTCAATTAAAATAATATCGCAAAGGAATTATGCATTGAAATTAAAATTGCATGAAAAGTATAGAAATTGTGCCGTATAGAAATTGGAAAGCGTGTGAACCCAAATATTACAAACTACTTCCTTTGGTCTCAAATATAAGAAAAGATTTTTTTTTTAGGTTCATTGAGTAGTTAATGTATCTGGTCTACATTGTAAAGCAGATACATTAATTATTCAATGAACCTAAAAAAAGAATCTTTTTTTATATTTGAGACCATAAAATAAACAAAAATAATTGAAACCATGCATCATATCATAATGATTGATCATCTTTGGTCATCATCCTCCTCACCATACACTTCATAGGAGTCATCTTTACGGTTCAAAATAGGTGGTATCAGGTAATTTGAATTGTCTCACTTCACATGTATTATAATTTATTTTTTAATCTATTTTGAATTTTCAGATTCATATTTTATTATTTAAGGTTGCACTTTGTAAGGTTGGGTGAACGTTTAAGCCCTAGCTATATTGTGTGGATAATATTTAATGATGTGGTAATTCTTTCGGTGTGTAAAAGAGTAGTTTTTTGTTCATTTCATCACCTAAAAAACAAACAAATTATTGAATTACGGGTAGGGCCGATCCATCAGGCCACTGACCCATGTTAGGGCCGGGCTCAAATTTTATAGCCCTTACATCAGTCGGGCTGGGCTGGCCCAACCCAGTTATACTGATTGATCTAGCAGACCAGGCCGAGCCAGCCCATTTGACACCTCTAGTCTTGACAGTCATTCTCAATGATTCAATGTGAGCTTGAGAGTTGCCGCTATCCCCTTCTGGTAACTCCCTGCCAAGTTACCAACTCCATATATCTTCCCCTTTTTCTTGTCCGTAACAACTCGAGTCCAGGTCTTGAGGATCATTCGTTTTTGTGTCCAACTTGGTTTTGAAGTTAGAGATCCTTGCGAATTCATGATTCATCCACGCTCTACATCATTGTTCAACGATTTTTGCTGAAAGAAAAACGATGATGAAGCTTGTAAATTTGACATTGTAGCTCTAATGAAGAAGAAGATGGTTGCAATCTCTAATTATGGTTGAAGAGTTTGAATATAAATTGATTCGTATGAACTCTACTTTTGATGAAAAGGGGAAATTATCAAGTGAGAAGAAAAATATTGTAAATCATGCCGCATATATTGTATGTGGTTAGAGTCAAATGGATGGAAATTATCATTTTTTTTATTAGGGCATCAATATGAACTCAGAGATTAAGATAAAGGACCAGCAATTTGTTTAAGCCACAACAAAAGCAAACAATTGTATGGGGGATTCACTTGTTACCCTCTTTTTTTTTTTATATAGTACATATTACCTAAACCATGTTTTAACAAGAAAATATTTACTCCCTCTGGCCTCAAATATAAGAAACTTTTCACTTTTTAGATTCATTCAATAAACGATATATGTGAAAGTGAAAAGTTTCTTAGATTTGAGGCCGGATGGAGTATTTCATTTCACCATGAATAATGTGAGCAATGCAGGTTGGACTAATTTTTTTTCCTTGGAAAAGACCACAAGGCCTTGACATTCTAACAAGCGCGTGAGCAACAAGTTTCCCTTATTTCCTAATTAAACTAATCCTATAGTTTTGATGAAATGTTAACACATTGTTTCTGCTATTCTTGCAAAGTAAAGAGTCTTCTTGAGTAACATCACAAAGTGACATATTCTTTATAACACTAGTTTTTTTTAGAGCTAAAAATAGTTTATACAACCTTATAATTACATTCCTTTCAATCATGGTTAATGAGATGATGATCTACACAAATATTTTCTTAACTAACCCGACAATAGGAGTTGTTTAAACAAAAGAACTATCACTCCACCTATGAGCTCTACGAAGCTGGGTTTTCAATTTCTGAGGCCTCAATTATTTGTAAGAGTATGAGTATAGTTGTTGGGATGTAGGATAATATTTTCTTTTGTTATATAGGTTCAAATCAAACACTTATTATTTGACAAAAATAAAGAGTAAATGAACAAGTTAGGCTAAACTCACACATCTATCAAAAAAATATTTCAACAAAACATATTAAAATCAAATAATGCTTATTGTTTTTTTTCACAAGAAATAATGCTTATTGTTAATTTTTAATTGTTTAAATTATCATTAATTTTTTTATTAGGGGCCATTTTTAATATTAGAGCCGAACCTCCAATTTTATTGGAACTGTCTTGTTGCTAACAAGTGTCCTTATGACACTTGTTAAAGATTCAAAATAGAAAATAATTGATAAATTTTATGTTAAAAAAGTAAAAAAAGTTACTTTTTTTAATGTTATAATGTGTTGAATACAAAACTTTTATGATAAACCTTTCACTTTAAACTTCTTATTAAATACTCTAATAACACTTCTCAGCATTTTCCTAAAAATATTACGTTTACAAATATCCTATGTGCTAATATGTGCAGTCGTAGCAATTCCTTTTTTAATAGTACCAGTCTTTAGTGAAAGCATGTTCCGTTATGTAAAGAACAAAGATTAAAGAGAATGTGTAAAGAGACACTCCTTGTTTGGTTGAACTATTTCAACTATTTCAATCTCATGTGTAACAATAAATCTTCATCTCCTCTCTTGTCTCGGATTGAAGGATTACATAAATTTTATCTCTAGAAAGCAAGAGTTACTTCTAAGAAAGAGCAACCCTCTTTGCCACCCTTCCTTAAAGATAAATAAACATAACTATTGATCGAAAACTATGTTATAATATCTTATTTATATTACGTGGGTATATCAACTTTGACGGTTACTTTTTATAATAATAAAAATATCATATCTTATTTTTTTCTTCCTAAACTATACGACAAAAATTCTAAAATGAAAAACGTATTGGTAGGGATGGCTGTGATTAACATGGATTGGACTCCAATATGCGAAGTTAACAACGATGTCTTAAACGTCCACGATACCACTTTTTTATTTTTATAACAACCACTTTTTTATTTTATTATATAGTTCACTTTTCTATGATGTTGTTTGTTTCTTACAAGGATTGGCCCAATTTTTTTACCTAACACGTATGCAATATCGGTGCTTTATATTTGACACATGTCTTGTTATTAGGGTTTGACCCTTTGCCATTAGCAAAGTGGTAGTGATTTTTCAATCCAAAAAATCTAATCCTAATGTTTCCCACTTTTGTATTTTCCTTTTCTTTTATTGTAATTGGATGAGCACTGAGAAATAGGTCATTCTTCATTCAATCTTATATGGCCAGATGTCAAACTTCTTAGTTAGTTTAAAACGTCATTACCACTAATCATTCTCTTATAAAGGTATATAAATGAGTTGTCCCAACATGATTCATTACTTTACTCCCTCCGACATTTTCTTTACAACAATACGCGGTATTTACACTGTTTATAGTGTTTTCTTTCCCTATTTTATTTTTAACTTTTGAATATTTTTTTAAATACATAAATAGATTTTTGTAACACAAAATCTAAACTAAATTTACTTTGTTAAATAGAAAAATGTTCGTCTTTCACAAAAATGTATGTTGTTAACTATTAATGAAATTTATGTTCTTAAAAGTGGCTAACAACATACATTTTTAAAATTGTTTAATGTGCAAAAAGTGTGTTCGTATAACATTACTCGATTATAGATGTGCTACTTCTTCTTAAATTACAAGCTTTTAATTTTTAAAAGAAATGCTAATAAATATCTTTAAGAGATTTTTGTTATATAATCAAATATATTAATAATATTTTTAAAAGTACGAAGTTAATATTTTAAAAGTTAAAAAACAAAAACGTTCTTTCAATACAATTTATGGTCAAATGGATAGATAAGGTGTACTTTTGTTGTGATCAAAGGACTTCCTTTATACAGCTTATGGAGTAGCTTTGTTGAGAGGAATTACGATCAGAGGACATCAATGTTAAAATCGTCCATTGATAAGAATCTCAAGCTTATAACCGTTCGGGCGTTAGGTTAGTGGTGGACTACTAAAAGCTGTTGGAACAATGGGTGTTTCACAAAATCACCTATTGAGTTTTGACAATAACAAGGTATTAAAAATTATCAATTGGATATGCTAAACAATTTGTTCAAGTGTACATGATCCATAATCAAAGTACTATCCATAAAGATTCTGATTGAACAAGTTCAAGAGCAAAGGAATTTTATTTGAAGCTTAGGAGCATCTGGAAGAATGCGTCTGAAGAAATGCGTCTGAAGAACTGCGTCTGAAGAAACGGGTCTGAAGAAGAGCTCCTGAAGACACGTCATCAGAAGCAAGGTCATCAGAAGCAATGGTCATCAGAAGCATATCTCGTCAGAAGCTACTTCACCAGAGTTGACAAAGGACATTGTACGAAGTGTACGGCCACGAACTCTGCAACCACCATCTCTGCAATCTTTGTCTCTACAACAAGACAAAGATAACAATAACATTGCTGCAGACGTTGTTCCTTTTGGAATGGAATGAATTTGAAATTAGTTCTTTATAGGACAACTATCAAATCAGGAAAAAGATCAAGGGTGAAGAATCAAAGCTTCAAAGCAAGACAAGTTGATGTAACGGCTAAATTCTCAACGTCTCTCAAATCCTCTATAAATAGGGATGAAGACTTAGAGAACAACTGCTAATACACACACGCATATACAAGGCCAATACTCTGTGCAAAACGTCGAAAACAAACATCAACTACTTAGAGAATTCTTTCAATTGTTCATATCTTAGAATTCTTAAGTGTCTAGAAAAACAGAGTATGTTCTGTTTCGTATTGTATTGTGAATACCTCTGATTGTATATCAAGTATTCAAAACCTTATTCAATTCTTTGTAATTGTTAAGTTAAGTCTCTTTCAGTTGTGATTGAGCAAAGGAAGTCTCTTGGAGTTGTCCTTGAGCATAGAAGTCTCTTTCTTGTGTGATTGAGCATAGAAGTCTCTTGGAGTTGTCCTTGAGCAAAGATAAGTCTCTTTCTTGTGTGATTGAGCAACTTGTAATTTGAGATTACATTTTAGTGGAACTCTCCTTGGAAGTGCAAGGGGGACAGGACTACTTCCGGTTTGTGGAAGGAACTTGTATAATTGCTTGTGTTCTTTCTTCTTCTGTTCTTTACTTTTATCCGCTGCACAAAGACTCTGAACTCACTCAGACTCTGAACTACTTCAGACTCTGAACCTGAGAACAGTTCTTCAGAACGTAAAAGAAGAAGTTTCCAAAAACACAATTCAACCCCCCCTTCTTGTGGTTTTTCTCACCTTCAAAAGCTTATTAGGACTATTACTTTTTTCACCTTATGTTATTCTCACGTATTCCGTAAAAATGACAAAAATATATTTGGTTTGAATTATATAACATGAACCAGATTGTTAGCATATTTCAGAATATAAAATCTGAAAATTTATAAACTGTGATTTTGTGTTTTATTTGATGTCAAAGGTCTCTGCTGACCGTCGTATAATCCCCGCATAAGCTGCAAAACAATTGTAGGGATTATATGAACGGTCAGCAATGACCATGACACCATAAACACTCCTAAAAAGCTAAAAAATAGTTGAAGAAAAAGTTAGAAAAGAGGTCAAGTGAAGAATGAAGGAATTTGTTGAACATTCAAGCCTATTTATAGGCTAAAAAAAAATTCTAGATCATAACTACAGTCAAATAAAATGTTTTCCACCGTCCAACCGTCCAAAAATTCATTAAACACACCACTAATCGTCCAAACCTTTGGTGAAACGCCACCGTAAAAAAAAACAGAGGGTTTTCAGATTATATAATATGAACCTGTCTAAAACAAATTCGGATTATATAATCCAAACAGCCCCAGACTGTGGTTTTGGAGGGTTTTCGTGGATGGTGACATTGAATTTTTTTTTAAAAAAAGGCATAAAAAAATAAGTAAACAACTTTAATCAACATAAAAAACATCAAATTCTAGGATGGTGTTCGAAGAGGTGCTATTGAACTTGATCATGCAGGCTTGCCAACTGACATATTTCGATCGACAGGCCAATTTGATCAAGTTCATAAGAACCTATCCAGAATTAGATCTGCAACTAGATCAAGTTCAAAACTTCATCATGCTTTGTATCTATCTATCTATTTTTTACAGCATGCTGAAGATCTTCATCATGCAGTCAAATAGAGAGCTATCTATTTGCGACCGCATGATAAAGATCTTCAGCACAATGACAAAAATTTCCATGGTTTTTTTGGTATGTGTGTGTGTGTGTATGTTGCTGGTAATGAAAACATGAACACTTATTTATAGAGGTATCTAGACGTTGTGGACCACAGAAACTGTCGGTGCAATGTGGATTGTAACGTCCTATTTCTATTAAAGCGATAAAACACGCGAATAAAGCATATATTCAAGAAATAGACGTTACGTCATCAACAAAAAACAAATTTTAGCATGCATATATAAATTCTCAACAGTCGCAACGGATATAAACCATACATCTCCAAAGTGTACATGCCATAAGATCAATATACATCATCATATAAAATCTCTAAATTCCGACATATGGGTTAAATCTCAATAATAAATAAATTCAACAGACATAAAGACCGACGTCCTGATCAGAGCCTAATCTAAGACTCCAAGAAACGATAACGGAGATTAGCTCCCGCTATCCAAGCACTCACCAAAAGCAAACTACTCCTGCACTCTGTCTACCCATTCATACAAACAGGTAGGCGATCAAAACCACTGGGGGTGAACTTCACATCAATCATATTCAACATAAACAATTTGACATAAATGAATCAAATTAAGTCTCAATTAATTAACAGGAGCAATTAACTTTCATATGCATATACACACAACAATTATAATGTCACGAGTATATATTCATCAAACACACCTACCAACAACAATCGTCATTCACATACATCACTTAAGACTCATGCCAATATGATATGCGCCTATACACGACACATATATGCATGTGGTACCATAACATCGACAACTAGATGCCAACCGAACATCTCATGTAAGAGTACACCTCCTCTTACTATTCCACTATGTAAAAGTACACCTCCTTTTACATTTCTCATATGACTCAATATGATTTATAATGCATGGACATACAAGCAAAGACCTAATAATGCAAAACTTTCAACATATACATCCACCAACAACAATGTAAAAGTACACCTGCATTTACATTGACCAACTTCGACAACAATTGCATTATCAAGTATTTACGTCCACACAATCAACAATTCATAATTCAAATAACAATCTTCATCATATTTTCAACAAACCTCTACATCAATTGTCATATATATATTAATCAACATCAACTATATAATATAGCTCCACGACTTCATACACTTTCTCTCAATCCAAGTAAAGGAGAAAATACAACACTTTATGATAAAGATCATTTTCAACACCTAACAATCATTCACTTATCCTCATTTAATCATATGAAGTTGTTCACGAAAGATTTGCAAGGTACTCGGCCTTAAAGACCATTTTCGACAAGATTCGTCTCTCATTTTACAATTTTAAAATAATTGAAACAAATAAATCAAAACCAACTAAACAAGGTCTAATGCCTCAACTATGTATACACCTAGATCACATATGATTGCAGTAAAGTATACATGTGTGTCTCATCGACCAACTTCGACAAAATCTTCAAAATCACAAGTTCGTCTCTCTTTATCATTCTTCCAAAAGAATTCCATTTTCAAGGCAGACAAGTTACAACTCAATGAAACCAATCATAACCGTTTTTAGAAATCATATAATCAGTATACAACCTTAACCCTACTTCATTTCCTTGGGAAAAACAAGTTTTGGAAAAATCGACGTTATTGGACAATTTTCACAAGTTAAGTTCAAGATCACAAGATCAAGTCCAATCCCATCTATGAGATGTTCCAGTAGGTTTAAGAGCATAAACAGTAATTAAACAAGTTGAAAGAAGTGTTTTACAAAGCTCGGATTGGCCCTCGGAACGAAAATCAAAAGATGCTGAAACTGGGCTCGTTCGCTTAAGTGACGATCTGTTCGCTTAAGCGACCAAGTTCTAGTAGCTTGCAGTAGCTGTTCGCTTACCATTCGCTTGAGCGACCGAGTTCCAGAAACTCTCTGTGGCTGTCCGCTTACAGCTCGCTTACTGTTCGCTTAAGCGAACAGTCATCAGTTCTGTAGAAAAACTTTCCGGTTCCAACCCTTTTTCACCCAAAATTCCCAATTTTGATCTCCCCATACCCAAATTCGTTTCCAAAGGTTGTTTACAGGTTCATGAGCTCAAAAGGGCTTTCAAAAAGACATTAAGCATGAAATCAAATATCATTTCAACACAATTCATCAATTCAACCCAGTTTTACAAAACCCTCAACAACAACTCAATTCATACCACAAATCCGTATTTATGAACACCCAAGGTATGAATCATCAACAACAATACCTCATAACAAAACAACATCAATCAAACATGAATTCATCAACAATCCATCAACAACAATTCATTCTTCATCAAATTTGGGTAGAACACAAGTATACATGTATATACATCATAAGCATGTAAAATTCAACATTAACAACTTGATTATCTTCAAATTCATATACCCAAACATTGCATCCAAACATAAGCACGAATTTCACCGATCAAAATCACAATAATCACTTTTCACAATTAAGCACTTATGAATAGAATTAGAGAAGAAATTAAACTAAGAGATTATGATTGAAATCTAACCCCCTTACCTCAATAAGCAATGATCCTAGTCAAAGCTTCAATCAAGCTCCTAGAATCCCTAGCTCTCTTTGGTTCTTCAAGCCTATTTCTCCACAACCCTCTTCCCTTCCTCTTGCCCTTTTCTCTCTCTACCTCTTCCAAACTTATGAAAATGATTGTGTAACCCTATTTTCTTTAATGACTAATACTTATATAGTCTCTACACAATTGGGCTTAACCCCCTTAATGTCCTAATGGGCTCACAACACTCATAAACTAACTCCCAAAGTTCCTATCTACTAACGGTTAAAAGTTATCGAATAGTTACCGGTTCAAAACTAATTACCACCACCGAATAGTAACTTAGTAAAAATAATGGTTCTCATTTAAAACACTAAAAATAACTCTCATCATGAAATTACTAGTTTACCCTTGCTCACAAAATGACCAAAATACCCCTGAGTCTAAAATGATCATAATACCCTTCTACACCGAAATCCACTAATCCTAACCCAAAATACGCACAGAGGCAATTAATCACATATAAGCACATAGAAACACACATAAATAAATAATAAGATAAATCTAGTGAAAATCGGGTTGTTATATGAATCACAAAAAACAACCCTATGTTGAATGAATTCGGATTATATAATCTGAATTGTATTTACACCCCTATAAAATTGTGTTTAATGAACAATCTTCAAATTTTAGCGTTTACAGGAACATCTTTGACGTAAAGTAAAACATAATTAAAATTTAAAGAATATATATATATATATATATAGGTGTCGCGCCATTTTTCGGAGATCAAGGCTATTTGATTAGCGTTTGACTCACTATTTTATTTCACGACTGAACATTTAATTTTAAGAGAAAAGGGGAAAAAAGTTCGAAACACCCCTTTG
>Ga0228710_1001393_pt1 | contig 36063 bp, 28 predicted proteins | sample MedpolnodulmetaG_FD_177995 | JGI IMG/M metagenome (GOLD analysis project Ga0228710, IMG submission 177995) | Root nodule microbial communities from Medicago polymorpha collected in Santa Monica, California, United States - pink nodules | ecosystem: Host-associated > Plants > Roots > Nodule...
ACATAGCTGATTTGGGTATCATCATGAGGTCATGCATCATATTACATAATATGATTGTTGAGGATGAACGAGATACATATGCTCAACGTTGGACCGATTTTGAGCAATTTAAGGAAAGTGGATCTAGTACACCGCAACCATGCTCGACCGAGGTGTTACCCGCTTTTGCAAATCATGTGCGGGCTAGATCCGAATTGCGTGATCCAAATGTTCATCACGAATTGCAAGCAGATCTAGTGAAGCACATATGGGCAAAGTTTGGAATGTTTCGTGATTAAAGATGATTTGTATTGTACTAGTTAAGTTACTTGTGTTTCGTGTGCTTAGTTTGTTGTCTTGCATTTTAAGGTATTTGTGTGTCGCGTGCTTAGTTTATTGTATTGCATTTTAAGTTATTTGTAATATTTGTTTGTTTTGATAATGACTATTGCTATTTCTGGAGTTTATTTAATTGAAAGATGAACCTTTTTATTAATAATATAAGATAAAAAAAATAAAAATAAATTATTTAAATAAATTTTGTTTTTAAAAAAATCTAAAGATAAATTGTTAAGTGTTTATTATTTTAATTTAATTATAATCGATAAGTATAAAATTAAATAAGAATATGAATGTTTTTAAAAAAACCATTGGAGAGTGTAAAATTGAATGAGTGTTGAATTATTAGGTGGAAGAGAGAGAAAATGATGTGGAGTGTTGGGAAAAGAAAAAGGGTGTGTTGAAAGTTGAAACCATTGTAAATGGTCTTAGTAGTGTGCATCTATGAAGCACCGGCACATACACTTGACACGACACTGACACAGACACTAGTAAAACTAAAACTGATCAAATACAACCAAATGTGTTATTGAGCATTGGACACGTCTTCAATTTGTAGTGTTGGTGCTACATAGGTGTGCATGGCCTCTAGGAGTGTAACTTTTAAATGTCATATTTTGATATTATGAGAAGCGTCACATGGGAAGATCATAGTTCAAAGAAACAAAATTTCTGCATTATGAGTGTCGACACAAGCACCTAACATGACACTGACATGTAGACACCAGTAATAATTTCAGAAAATAAAAGTGATTAAATATAGTCTAATGTGTTGTTGGACACTAGACGCGTCTTCAATTTGAAGTGTCGGTGTTGTATATGTGTGCTTGAGCTTTAGAATTACTTATTTAAGTGTAGCTTTCTAATTATTTACCTGCTTAGTGTAACTTTGAAATGTCATTGTTCAAAGAAATGAAATTGCTGCATTGTTATTTTATACTCCTTCAGTTCCTATTTATAAAAACCTTTGACACGTTATTTGCATATTAAGAAAAGTTGGTAGCAAGGTTAATGTGTATAATTGATGTATGGCTAATACTAAATTGCCCTTTATGTATAAATACATTCAATGTTGATTTTTCATATTCCCATGCAATTTGGCAGTACTAATAAGGGATATATTTGTTAATGGAGTAGAAATTTGTGGCGAATCATATACTTAAGGACAAGCATATCTTGTAACAGTCTTATAATTAGGGACAGAGGAAGTAGTAGTTTTAACAAAGATGCGTCTTATTGCCACAACTTACTGTTTTTTCAACAGTCACATCTTGTAATTGATATATGTGCTTATCATGTTTTGGTTTTCAATAACAGGAGATCTCAAAAAATTGCTTGTACCTAAAACTGGTTTAGAGCCTGAACAACAAAGACTTTTCTTCAGAGGAATAGAAAAGGATGATAAGGAGCAATTGCACCACGAAGGGGTAAAGGGTAAGTCAAAGATTTTGCTTATGGAGTGTGCTGCTAGCAAAGAGAAGAAACTTGAGGAAACTAGAAAACTCAATGAGATGTCTAAAGCTACTGAAGCTATTAATGGGGTTAGAGCCGAGGTGGACAAGCTCTCTGATAGGGTGAGCATGTTTTTGAAATATATATATGACTACTCCACTCATGGTATAAACATATCAACTGGTAACTGATCATATTGATTATTATAATTTTTTAGGTGGCTGCCTTGGAAGCGGCTATCAATGCAGGGAACAAAGCTTCTGAGAAAGAGTTTCTTTTGTTGACAGAGTTGCTTATGAGTCAATTGCTGAAACTAGATGGAATTGAGGCCGAAGGTGAAGCAAAGTTGCAGAGAAAAGCTGAGGTAGTTTTTATGCCATTGAAATTGCTAATTTGGGTGCTAATAATTTGTCTATTATTGTTGTTTCGTATCTTTACTATTCCGTGCAATCTCTTGCATTTTTTATTAGTCATGGCCAATAGCTGAGTTGTTAGTAGTATGATGGGGATAGGGACTGAATCCTTAATATTCTTATCACTCTACTCCAACTGCCGAGCTAACCTTATATCCCTCATATCCATGTATAGTGTATGGCTGATCTCTCACCAATGTCGCAATGGTCTTCTTGTTCTCACCTTTTTTATGACTTAGATCAGACTAATTAGTGCAAGTTTAACTGTGAGTCTCATTTGTTTAATTACATTATAAAGCAGTTGACTTTGCCATCAAATCTCGACTTGGTTAGAAGTAATGAAAAATATCTTCTACATTGGATTGAAATATTTAGAGTTTTAGATCAAACTTTGCAGTACAAATACCTAAAGTCCAAAACATAGATCATTTTACTTCAACTTCAATTTAAACCAAATCAAATTCATTTGAAATTACATTTTATAACACCCAAACACACACTTAATGCCCTTATTACCTTAATGGATCATTGTTAACTAATGGTAATGATATGCATCAGAGTTAAAACATAGAATATTTTACTTGTAATGATTTGTTTCTTTATTATATACTGTCTTTTACTTGGTCATAGAGCTCTTGTCAGAAAGAGATGTATCCATGGAGAGGTTGGATCCATTGTACAAATACAGTAGACAATTTTATCATACATTTACAAGAGACTGAATCCATTATTCAAAACTCTTTTTCTTCATTTGCATACAGTGAAATGATATAGTTCCTTACTGTTAAAATATTGTACATTGGCTTCTATTTCCCATTCTAGCAATCATCTGAATTTGAAAAATTGCACCATCTGTTCACATACTGCTTCTTAAAATTGCAATTACAAATTTATATATAAAATTTTGTAGCTAAGATGGCATGCCATGTGGAGATTTAAATATTGTTTTTGAACACAAGATTTTCAATCCTTCTACAGGTGCGCCGTGTGCAGGGACTCGTGGATATGGTAGATTCTCTAAAGGCCAGAAACTCCAACCCTTTTAGCCAAAGTGGTAGTCCTGCCACAGTAACAACCCATTGGGAAACCTTTGATACCGGAACGGAAGGCTCGAATGAGGACCCATCCACAACATCATCTTCTGCAAAAATATCTCAAGATTGGGAGCGGTTTGATTAGCTTAAAATTGCTGTGAAATATCAAGTTATAAAGGTTGTACGATGCCGTATTGGCCTTCATCCTTTGTCCAAGGTTGAGAAAAATAATTTTTACACAAATTAATTTAGTGATTATTTTTATATATTTGATGTATCCGTTAAAATTCAACACACGACACACGCCAACTATTTATAATTCCATATCATCAATGCTCAAAATCTAACTTACACGTACATGTCATTACATTGCACCATAACACTATCTAGGTGACTCATAAATTTATCGTTACACCTCTTGCCCCAGTAACATAGGGTGATACTTCAGTTTCAACTGCTTTTGATGTGGATCCATGCTTAGTTGGGTCATACTTTTCTCCATCACCCCAAAGTGCATAAGCTTCCTCACCATGGACAGCATCATCGCCAGTCTCGAGCTGGTCGTTTGACATCCTCAACGGTATGAACAATTGTATGGCGAGAAGAATTAGTGTGGTGGAGACTAAGTTCCATCCAGTGATGAAAAGTGCTGCCACTAATTGCTTCAAGAACTGAATGCCGCCGCCACGCCCATAGAAGGCGCCCCTTGAGTTGGTCACTGGCAATACGAGTTTGCAAAGATCTGGTTCTGCTAAGAGACCTGTGAGGAGGCCTCCTAAAAGGCCGGCCACAGCATGTGTGTGAAACACTCCAAGGGTGTCATCTACCTGTATATAGTTAATTCATATAATGGTAGGAAAACATGCATAGGATCAAGATTGTATGTATATTCCTATAAACAAATTGCATGGACAAGAGGTAACAAATAGGAGGTTCTCTCTTTGTCAAAAAAAAAATAAAAAAAATAAATAAATATATATATATATATATATATATATATAGGAGGTTCTCTCAATTTCTTAAAAGAAATTGAAGACACCGTGTATGATAGAGATAAAAATAAGTGAAAGATCAGTGAGATTCAATTATTAAATTAATCTTTAAAATGTGTCACATCAATATTTTATTTATCTTTATCTCTTTAATAAACGAAGAGGATCTTAACCCAATAAATAATATTCTTTCGTAATTAATTAATCATTACAATCAACATTACAAAGTATTACATTCATATATATAAAAAACTGTCTTTGCTCAAAAATAAAATTATTAAGGAAAAAAATTGGTTTCTTTACGTAAGATTTGATATGACTGTGTTATTACTAGGAAAATCAAGTTCATAAACCATTCTAAAATATATAAAACATGAGATTTGACATGAACGTGTTGTTTTTCATTTTATTTTTGGATAAGTAGTTTGGTGGCTAAATTTCACTTTTAAGATGCATAAGTGAAGAATTTGATGTTTAAACTTTGACTCCACATGTATCAACTGAGTGCTCACAAGAATAATGTGGTTGTGTCGTTACTTAAAAAGTTCTTCTGAAACCAAATTCTAAAATATAAAATACATAAAATAAATAGTCTACTTGCGTGGCTTGGTTGCAGTGTTATTTTGATTAAAATGTAATCCAAGAATAACAAAATATCACAATTAATTAACCATCAACTAAATATTATCAACCAATATTTTGGAGAGAGACTGCAACTAGGATATTAGTTTTTTTATTCTAGATGATTCAAAGAACCTAAAACCGTTGGAATATTCTATAGATCCACTAAAGAATCAAATTATCTAATTAAGGTGGATTCTTAAAATAAAGAGGATGCTAAATTTTTCAATAGAAATGAATTAAGTACCTTTTGTAGAAGGGTTGACTTCTTGTGGAGGACCATCATAGTCCACCATGGAATACTCCCAGATAGTATTCCCATCACTATAGCTGCCCATGACTGCACAAGTCCTGCCAGTTGCAACCAACCCCACCTCTTAGTAAATGCCAATATATACTATAACATCTTTTTCCTTCATTTTCAACATCATTATCTTTCATATTTTCTCCAATTTTCACCTAAAGTTACTTAAGTAGAGGTTCCTTGTCCATTTAGTACATCTAATCTAATCTAATCTAACAATATAACCAATATAACAACTCTTTCTTATGAAAAATAAAATCCTCATGCTCCAAAAAATATCTAAATTTTAGCTTCAAACATATTTTTTTAGGGACGTCAAACATTTTAATTGGTAACTCCAAAAGTTTAAATGATATTACTCACATATAATTGGATACTTTAGGGACATAACAATAATTCTTTCTCTTTCAAAAAAACAATAATTCTTTTAGTATAACTATTTATCGGTATTTTATATTGTTGTCAACATCCACCACTTCATGTCAAAACTTTAGTCACATTAATGTTACTATTTTAGGGGGTCCTGTCAAGACTTTAGTCACAATAATATTACTATTTTAGGGGTCTTGAATCACATGTATATTTATTAGGTGAAATAATAAGAGGTTGAAAGTTAAATCACCACCTCCAACATAATACCAACAATAATAACACATCCCATTTTGAAAAAAATAAAGAAAAAATACAACTAAAACTATCAAAATAGAATTTTAAAACATTGTTAGTATAAAACGCAATTTCTATTAATTGAGCAACTAGTAAAATCCTTTGCGTAAAATTTAAATACACCATGACGTATATTGTAAGTGGCGACTTTGTTGTTACAATCCACTGAGATTCAATTTTTATCGCTTTAATTTAAAAAAAAAAAAAACAAAATTATTATAATCAATAATTGATCATAGGAACTGAACTGATTTTAAGAAAATTATAGCCAAACCTGCTCCTGGAGTGATGCAAACAAGTCCTGTCATCATACCCTGAACAGCTCCAATCACTGAAGGCTTACCAAAGAAAGCAACATCCAAAGTGGTCCACACAAGGAGACTAGTTGCAGCACATATATTAGTGTTGAGCACAGCAATAGAAGAGTCAATGTTTGCTGCATATGGTGCTCCACCATTGAATCCTGACCAACCCATCCATAACAATCCTGCACCTGCTAGCATAAGCAATACATTGTTTGGTGGGAATCTCTCCCTATCACTCTTCAACCTTGGCCCAACCTAGGAAAAAAAATAAACAAAATTTATGTATAAAGCTTTATCATTTTGCAAAAAAATTGACTAGGTAATTTAGCATATTTCACCTTATCATTGAAGTCCTTATGTATATAAATTACTTCTATAACAAAATTACTATTATAGCATATAAAGTTTATCGACATGTATAAATTGTTTCCATAAGTTATCTTATTTCAAACAATATGCAAGTTATTATGTCAGGAGATAAGCTCAAATAAGTTCATCCAAACATTGTCTTTAATATCGTGAAAATGTATAGTTAGATATGGCATACTTGTAGCTTACAAATTGCCATTGTCGATCATCGCGATTAAAAACCATGATTGTTCTTGCAACAACAAAAGTATTTGAGAGTTTTTGCAATTAAATCGCAACCAAAAACTATGAAATATTCACTATTTTTAAAACATCAAAGTTTACCCAATAAGCTGCAGTGAATCCACCAATTCCAGAAGAAAGATGAATAACATAGCCACCAGAGAAATCAATAACACCCCAATGATACAAAAATCCACCACCCCATATGCTAAAAGCACCAACAGTGTAAGAGAAAATGAGCCAAAGAGGTACAAAAGCCATCCAAGCCCTAATGTTCATTCTTGCAAGAACAGATCCAGCTAACAAAATAACAGTAATAGCAGCAAAATTGAATTGGAAATAAACAAGTGAAGCCATAGGAAAAAGTGGTTGTGTTGTAGAAGCTTCTTCAGTACCATTCTTGAAGAAATGAGTGCTTTCAGGTACTTTTGCTTGATGTGTAAGAAATTTTTGACCTAATGAAGGTGCACCTTTACCCCAAAATGGAAAAAGTTCATCACCAAAGGCCATACGGTAACATAAAAGAACCCAACATATTAGTACTGATGCATAAGCATAAAGTGCCATGAAAGCTGAATTCATAGCCCATTTCTTTTTGACCATGCTTGCATAGAGGATTACAAGACCTGGCATGCTTTGTAGACCAACTAGGGTTGATGCTGTCATTTGCCATGAGTTGTCTCCTTTGTTTAACCATTGTGGTGATGAAGGAAGGTGCTCTTGGTATGCTGTTGGAAAGGACATGTCTAGCTTAAATTTTGTGTTGAGTTTGTGTAATTGTATGATCTCTTGTTCTTGGTCTTCCTTTTGCTTTGGTGTGGGTTGTTTTTTTTTAAATGGATTTGAATATTAATTGTGATGTACTTTTTTTGAAGATTCCATTTGAAGTTGGACTTAGCCACTGGTTTTCATATTGTACTTATTATAGTTGAATTGCTATTGTTTAATTTTTGGATTCACACTTGTGATAGATAAAGGTGATTTAAAAAAAAAAGTACAAAGTTATTAAGGTTTGTCGTTCTGATTTTGACAAAAACTGCACTTTAGAGATTAAACAAAATCATGATTTCGTCAAACTCATTGTAATTACAAATATGTAATTTATGTTTGGATGTTTAAGTGTTTTTTTATTAATTATTCACATCCTAAATTAGTTGATATTTGTTTCACTCTCAATCTAAACCAATATCATGAAAGAAAAAAATCATAAAAAATAATGTAATCCAAATAAATTTTCTCCACCACAAAACCAAACATACTAGATAATTTGTTTTTGATAGTTGTACTAAAATAAATTTTATTTAATATTTAAATGTGATGTGACGTAGTTAAAAACAAAATATAATAATTGTGTAAAATTTGTTTATATTATCCTTGCTTACTTGCTAAAGTCTAAATAAAAACAGGGCTACTTGGAAAATATATTGATTTCTAGGTGAAAATGACGGCTATGTCATAAATAATAAGTAACCCCAATAAATAAGTCAGATATCTTGTACCAAAAACAATAAAAATAAGTCAGATATCGGGTTGACTTATTACCTATCCTTGATGGAAGTCATTGAGAAAGGAGAGAACTTTTTTGAACAAAAGAAAGGAGAGAACTTAATAAAAGTAATTAAAATGAATATGAGAGAGTTAATTATATGGAAAATGCTGCTCTTTAAGCAATTATTAAGAAGTTTAAAATATAAATTTTATTTTATAAATTGTGCTTATACATCCCCCGTTGTCAATTTAGATGAGTTAGTTAAGTTTTTTTTAAAAAAAAAATATAGAATAAATAAAAAAAGACATCCAAAATAAAAAATTAATGACCTCACCAATTGACATGCTATCAGAAACATTATGCGAAAAATTAGACGAGCACTCCGCACCCGTATGTGTAATTTTATACACGCTAATATGTATAAATTACAAACAATATTTTTTTATGAAATTTTAATTAAAATTATTTTGATTTTGATTAAAATTATAAGTATAGATAATAGATACTAACAAATAGATGGGCACTGTGTACCCGTTTGTCAACTCTTTTTATTACGTGTTAGCCTGTATTTAATGCTTGTTTTTCGACCGAAAATGATATAGTCAAAGAGAAGTTCATTCAGTTTGAACGGGAAGCAATTGTATTGAACAGAGCATGATGGATGTTAATATGTTCAGAGTACTTGAGTTCGACTAAATGAAATTCGAATTCTCTTCGAAGAGGTAAGATCAAAGGTCCAGGACACGTGGAAGCAAGTCAAATTGTCGAAGATTTGTAGTTTAGAACCATTGGTTTTTCAATTATTTTACTTATATATATATATATATATATATATATATATATATATATATATATATATATATAAGTTTTTCGTAGAAAATAGGGGTCACAAATCATTATCAAAATTCTTACACACTCGAATTATCCAAGTCACATGGAGAAATGAGTGATAAGAATGTATGTACAGTGATTTGATGAATCATCTTTATTAATGCAATGCAAATTCATTTCTTGTAAACTTTCTTACTTTTATCTTTAAAGTTCAAGATTTTTTTAAGTTCCAAAAACTTGTTTAATTATGTCGAATTAAACTTTGATCTTTATATTCATGTTTCATATTAAGAACATGATGAACATTCAAACATTTTCTTAAAATATATTACAAATATGTCCTAGGATTTCTAGTTTGATCCTGCAAGTAATATTTTAAAACTAGCGTCTTGTTTACCAAAAACACCGGTAAACATTACATTTGTTTAAGGGTAAAATAGAAAAGAAAAAGGTCAGCCCAAATTTATGTATTCTCTTTATATATGGTATAGATAATAAAATCAAAATGATTAAATTAAATGCTTAAATGCATTTTTGGCCACTTAACTATGCAAAAGTTGTGATTTTAGCCACAAACAAAAATTGCACTTTTATCCCTCTAACTTTACAAAACGTTGGAAAAATACAAAACAAAAAAATAATGGTCATATATCTTTAAAAATAAAACTGCATTTTTTTCCCGTATCTTTTAAACAAATAGCAATTTTCTCCCCCTATTTTTAAACATGTGACGTTTTCTCAGTCGTTTAGGACGTTTTATAAAGTTAAATGACCAAAATTAAAATTTGTTTGTTTGGTAGTCAAAATCGTAATTTTTTAAGGATAAAAAATACATTTGAACTTAAATTAAATGACATTTGTTTCCGTACTATACAAAACAAACGATACAGATGGAAACAGGTCAGACCGTCTGACAGGGGTCTATAGCCTAGCCTATTTAAAGACTAGTTCGGTCCAACTCGTTTAATAAAAAAAGTCAGGCTCAAACTTTTTATAAAGTTGATTTAATTAAATATGTCAAACTAAGACCAACAAAAAAAAATCTATTAAGCCTGTCAGGCCAGCCTATTAAGATTTTTTATTATATAATAGATCATCTATTATTGATATTGTTGGAGTTTTTTTTCCATAAATTCTAGTTTTTATATAATTTGGTTATTTAGTAATAGATATATTGGTGTGATTAGACATTCGTAATATTTCGTTATTTAGTAGCAAAACTATTCATGTATTTTAGACCTTCATAAATTTTGGGCTATTATGTATTATTTTTGTAGGTGTTGTTAGATTACGGTGTAAAATAGACTTTTAAACAAGTCTTGCTTCATCAGACTTTTGGAAAGGTCAAATAATAAACTAAGCTCATACCTATAATTTTAAAAGTATGTTAGACCTAAACTTTAGAAAGTCCGACTTGCCCTACCTCATTTTCGATGCTTATTTAAAATCCTAAATTTCAAAAAGAAGTAAACAAAATTTCAAATCCATTGGCCAAATTTTTCACTTTCAAACTCCCTTCCCAAAAACCTCCAATGGCGGCTTCACAACCACGAGAAGAGTCAAAAGCGATTCCACTGAAAATCTTAATAGACAGAGAAAACAACAAAGTTGTCGCTGTAGAATCAACCAAAGACTTCGTTGACACTCTCTTCAGCTTCCTTTCTCTTCCTCTCGCCACCATCATTCGCCTTTTATCCAACAATGATCAACAACAACAATCCTCAGAATCATCGCCATTCCTCGGAAGCATAAAAAAACTCTATGAAACCGTACAAAACCTCACTCCAAACGATGTTTGGAACAACCCTGTCTACAAACAAATGCTATTGAATCCCAAAAATCCATGCGAATCACTGTGCATGAACCTGTTCATGAATATTGATGACACTGAATCATCAAGTAAGTTTTTTGTGTGTGATTCTTGTTACATGTTTTCAACTTTTCAGAATCTTGATTGTACTTGTGGAAAACCCACTAATAAACAGCCTAATAATCTGGATTCTGAGGGTCAGGGGAATGAGGTCCAAAATGAGGTCTTTGTTAAGGAAAATGGGTCATTGTTTTTGGTGTTTGATGATTTGAAGATTGTGCCTTGTTCTTTGATGACCTCCGTGGAACGGTTGGTGGAATTAGGGTATTCAGATTTGAGTAAGTTAGAGGAAGTCACACATAACTTTGGAAAGCAAGAGGTAATTGTGTTGTGTTTTGTATTGTAAACTCAATTTTGCAATGTGTATTTTGTTTTGTTTTTGGAAACTCAGTCTTCGGCCTAAGGACCGACTAATCCAGTGGATCATTCTCTCTATCACTAGTGGGGACCCGATTGAAGTTGGGGCAAAACCCTATATGAACTGACCCGGCACATGAATTGTTGAAACCTGAGGGATTCGAACCTGAGACCTAGACAGGAGGGCACTCCTACAACCAAAGCCTTCATCATCAGGCCAACCCCTTGGGTTATTTTGCAATGTCTATTTGCATTTTATTTCACACTTCCCATGCAGCCATTACATTGAATGTGTTTTTCTTTTTTTGAGTTGCAGTCGATATGCCTTTTAAAATTGTGTTTTTTAGCTTCTTGCATTGATGATTCAAATAAACTTATAGCATCATTTGAATCGTGATATTCAAAATCCCTACAACGATTTGGTTTTGGAACACATTGTAAACATCTTGGGTAATTATGAATCATTAGGGAAAAGATTCAATATTTCTCTATTGAATCCTAGAGTCAAAATCATTGAGGGTTGAGAGAAAAAATAGAAATTAGGGAACCCCATGATGTCATGTTAGTTTGTAGGGTAAGAAAAATTTGAAAAAAAGTTTTTGAAATGAAATTTTCAATCATGATTCTAAATTGCAGTTGTGGTTACAATGTGAACCTTGTTATTGCATTAAAATGCAGGTAAATGTGGCTGATTCAGCCGAAATTGTAGTTGTAATGTTGTTGCAGAGACATCTAAAACCTTTATATTGCGGCAACAATTGCAGTTGCGGAGCGCAATTTAGAATTGTGTTGTGAATCGGTGGTCATTTTAGTCTAGGGTTGGTTAAAACTCAGGTGTTAACATCAATTTAGTCGGGATCGAGATCCTATGCAGGATCGGTCGGCCAGTGAAAGAACGTAAACACGAGGAACGTAACACGGTTCGTAAGTAGGATCGGTAGGATGTTGATAGAGTTGAGAGAAATAGATAGAGAAAAGAGAGGGAAAACAGAGGAACCAAGCAGCGTAAAAACGGAGATAATAGAGGAAAAACAGAGAAACCAAGCAACAAAATAGAGAAAAAAAGAGGAAAAACGGCAAAAAAACAGAGGAAACGGAGGAAAAATAGCAAAAACCAGAGGAAACAGACCAAAACCGAACCAAAGTAAAGTCGAAGCACAGTCGAGGTGTTGTGACACGTGAGATTGTGCGTTCCTACGAGCTGGGACTAGATCTTGGCTATATTGGTTAACATGTTAGTCCAGGGTTAGTTAGACCACAGGTGTTAGTTAACTATGAGTATCAAAATGCTACTTAAACGGTAATGTGTGGACCGATATAACAGATGAATTATGGTTTGCATTTGGCATAGTATCGGTTAAGAACCTGATAGGAGAGCATTCATTAAGAAGGTCCATGTGAGAAAGAATAGAAAGGAAAGTAAGGAGGGAAATAGAGTGGTTATAAACTGACAGAGTAACAGAATGTAGTAGGAGGGAATAAGGGGCTGTTGCAGAAGTAAGTAAGAACTGAGAGAGTTTTGGGGAACTTTTGAATTAGCCCAGAGTTTATCTCTTTCTTTTGCTCTGTTCCTATAGTTCCAGAGGGTTGTTCCTAATAAAAAATTTCTTTTTCTATCACATTCCTGTTGCAATTCCCCTTAAGTCCTGTTGAACTCTATCAGAAGCTCAAAGGAATTAATTGGGTATAAGAGATGATAATTTTTACTGATTGGATGAAATTGAACAAAACCAAGTAGAAAGATTTCTGCTTCATGGGATCCCACTTGTACCTTAGCTTATTCATGCTTCCACATAAAGTATCTTGGTGTACAATAAATTAAAAGGGTAGACATTATTTAATAAACATTCACAATTTGGGCTAGTTGTTAAAGTTATGGACACACTATAAATCTTGAGTTAGAAGTTGTTAGTAATTATGTCCTTTGATTGTTACTTACATGTTATTTTCGTTGTAATTAAAATATCTTGCATAATATCTTGTACTTACAAGTTATTTTGATGTAACAGATACTGAACCTCCTCAAGTACACCTTAACCTCTCATGAGCCTCTGACAAATACAATTTTGGGAAGTAGCTCAAAGAACAAAGAAAATCCACCAAAGCAATTTGCATCAGCAGTCAGAGTAAGGCCTTGCACCAGCGACGTTAAAATGGATGTTAAGCTTGCGCGAAGTAAATCTCAGAAAAAAATCATTTTAGCAGAAACGAGTGAAAACTTTGTTGATTTCATTTTTTCTTTCCTCGCAATACCATTAGGGTCCGTTGTAAGGCTTTTGGATGGTAACTCTTTTGTTGGATGTGTTGATAACTTGTACAAGACTGTTGAGACCTTGGACTCTTCATTGTGCACGGACTTGCGCTCGGTGTTACTCAATCCTGGCCTATCACCACAGTTTGGTTGTCCAAAGCAGCTCCTTAACATTCTTGACGTAAAACCACAACCACCCACCACTTATTATTATGGTACAGGGACACCAAAGCTAGAGTATAAGTATAATAGTCGTAATGGTGATTATTATTATGACATAACAGAAGTAAAGATAGAGGGAGGAGTAGTTTCTAAATCACAGGGATCAATTTTTAAACCAAAAGTCTTGACTGCTCTGGACCCAAGATCCTCCAACTGCTCAAAAGATGTCGTCGGATTTGTGAAGAAAGCGGCATTATATGGTATAGGAGATGATCTTACCGTAAAACCACTTTCTGCTAATTCTTGCCTTTCATATTTGAAAGAATTGAGCCTCCCCCTTGATGATCTTGAAATGAAGGTGATAAGCATTGGTGAAGCGGAGGTAAAGTGACTACTACTGATCCTTAAATGTGTGAGGCAGATTGTTACTATAGTTCTGAATCTATTGAAATTACATAAAACATTCTTCAATATATCTTCTATTAGTAATTTCATCAACCAAACTGACTAACATAAGACACATGCAGAGACCAACCTGACTTAACAATAAACACATTCATTTATGTTCTTGTAAATATTGATACATTCAGGGACTATAGTGACAGCGACACATATTTAAGAACCAAACTGATTATTTACTCTTCTCTTTTGTTTTCTGTGTTGTTGATAATCTTCCTTTGTGGTTTGCCATTTGCAGACTTTGAGCCTACTTGCAGCTTCCATTACATCAAAATTTACACTGACTAGTGGACTAGAAGACTTTTTTATTGTGCCAAAACAAGAATCAAATTTGACATCAAAGTATATACAAACTAGCAGGCTTGACGAACTTGCAAAGGAGCCTATAGCAGAAGCCTGAATTATTATCAGTTGCAGTTTAAACTTTTGTTTTGAACAATAGCAAGAAGATGTTGGACCTTGGTTTAGTAATATCGGTAGTTTATTATGGTTTCATTTAACTATTACTACTACTTACTAGTTTTTTTGGTTTTTCTATTTAGTTTTGTAGAAATAATCTAAATTATCATATGTATTATTAGATTTGTCTTATTGAATTTGCTGGTATCATCATAGGCTTCAATCTAGGCTAATTAAAGAGGAAGAGGTCATTGAATATTAAAGTTTGCCAGTTAGCAATTTATTTAGTGACCATTATATTTCTGCATGCATTTGCAAAGTAAACAACAACATTACGTTTCAAGCATCATATTATATTACAGGCTTGTGATATTAAACTTACACATTTTTCTACCAAATATTGTCGTACTTACAATCAATTATAGAAAATCATTATTTTTCATAGATTCTTTTTACTTGAGATAAAAAAAATTAGGCGTGTTCATATTAAATGAGTGATTTGAACTTTAGTTCGTTACGTTATGAGAGTTTAACTTTTCTGTTAGACCTAACTCTTCGTTGATTAGAAAATCATTTTTAATCATTTTTAATAGTTGCATTATATATATATATATATATATATATATTTCTAAATATTTTTTTAACATTTAATTGTATCTAATTATAATCGTATATCTCAAATGTGTATATTGAAGCATTGAACTAAGCTAAATAGAAAAACAAAATAATAAGAACCAAGTACAATATTCTTCTTCCTTTAATCAATGGGTGGACGTTATGCAAGCCGCTATACAATTATATATTACTATCTTCACGAATCAATGTCAGCTTGTTATTTGGTGAAAGGTATGGTCGGTTTAAAGATAAGACCATCAAAACAATCGTTTTATAACTTTAAAAATAAAATAAAATAACCACATAATGAAAATGTCTTGCATTCTATAACACTCTTATGAAACAATTTAAGAATGTCATGTTATAACTTATAAGTGAGCATCAATAATGAACTACTACATCTATCTCTAAATATAGGGCTTGTTAAGTTATATTCTTTTTTTTATATTCTTTTTTTAGGGGATATTATTATTAAGTGTGATCTACAAATAAAAAGTAGAAATAATAACTAAATAGCAAATTCAGACAAGCATAATACATGGTGGACTCATTGTCAAGCAACTAAAGCAAGAAAATGGCTGAGCTTTAGTTCATCAGTCATTATTGCTTTATAGGTCCTTTAAAATTGCTCGTCAACAAAATAAATCGACAGGAATGACAACATGGTGGGACATATATCACTAAATGTATTTATGATGCTATTCCATAACATAAACAGCACTACAGTGGAGTGGCTTAAGTCTTTTATACATCAATTTATGGGTAATAATCATGTGTCGCTGTAACCACACATGGCCCTATGGTGGATCCACCCCAGCTGTATCACTACAAACAATAACTCTACACCAAAACTAATTACCAAATGACAAATGATGCACCAAACCACCCTAAACAGAAATCTAAAATCTGCTATCCAAAATAATATTGGGTGCTGCAGACACAAGCGGAAACCAAATTATGTGACACCAAAAAATACAAAGAGGAAACCTATCCAATGCCAAAAAATACAAAGTGGAAACTCAATACATGCACAACCTTAGCCAAAGAGGCAGCCTAAGCCAATCGGCAACGAAACTAATTAGAAACCACTGCCAACAGACTAACCTGCTACCTCACCAGAGACCAAGCAAAAATAATGCTATTAATCCAATCCAAAGAATTCACACTAATCAAGACAGCCACAAAATTATATCAATTGCAAGATATATATCTTCTATATAGACTTAAACCTGAATTTTAAACTCTGCAGAAACCAACTTGTTAATGCAAACCAAGACACGTATTTGGATTCAAATACCATTGAGATATTATGGAAACCAACACTATTCAAGTTTATGCTCAACCAACATCATCTTCTGTTACTGAAACCATTGTTTTAAAGAAAAGCACCACTTCAATGAAACTTGTGATATGATGCACAAAAGATACACAAGGTTATGGCCATAATTCCCAAAACATATGAAGGTGTCACACAAAGGTGAGGCATGAGGTAAACATAAGATTGTGTTCTGTTTTCCATAACCAAACAAAACTTAACATTTTCAGTTTTAATAGAAGATAAGTTGCTGATAACATATGATATGAATAAAAATTGACAAAAATGATTTTGATTAAAATTAAGTGTCATTAAATCAATCTTGCAAGATCATCACCAAAGTGTGAATATTTAATGTGTCATCAATTGTACAAACATCCATTCATACAATTCCAGAGCTTGAATACTCTTGGCTTAAAAATGAAAATGGAAGAAATCAAGATAACAATGGAAAAGACATGAATTAATGAGGACAAGCTCAACTTGAACCATCATCATCAACTACAGCTAAAGGACGGGCAAGACAACTTGGATACTTAAAGGGGAGAGTCGTCAAAGGATTATCACCAGAGTGTCCTTGAATTGCTAAACCCAGTGTGTATCCGAGGGCAAGGCCCACTGGAACAGCAACCGCATTTCCAACTTGTATGTACCTGCATTAAAGATTGAAACATTGTGTGCTTTGTTAAACATAATAAATGTTACCAAACTTAACTCAAACTATAACATCTTTAGTCTTTGTACATTTAGCAACATTTCTTACAAAATTGTTGGACAAATAAGAAATATTACACCTAAAAAGTTCTGACTAATCCCTTAGGAGTTATTGAGCAGTTGTTGTGCAATTTTGTTATAAATATACAACAGAAGACTGAACATTCAGCATGCACAGCCAAAGAAGTTTTCTAGCTACAAAATTCTGTTTATATCTTTAATTAACTCAAGATAAGATACCAGTTCAAATACATACCTTTCTTTTATAGGGCCACAAAGTTTATAGCAATCTGGAAATCCCTGTAGCCTTGCATTCTCTCGAACGGTAAGAACTCTATCTTGCTTTGGATGGATAAGAGCCTATACATAAAATAACTTGGAATGAGAAAATGCATAATGATACATGAAAAAGAAAACAATCGAGAATAATACTGCCACTTAAACAAGTCCAAACAATGAACATTTTTTATGAGTGAAGTTCAAGCAAGGAACATGGCCAGATAAGTTTAATTGAAAAAATGCTAACATGATAATCCTAAGGTATGATAACATTTCTCAAGGGGGCAACATTGCTTTAAAGAGGTTTTGCAATTTGAGGATAGCATAAGTGGCATTGGTTTTACAAAATATAATGTACACAACTTAGAAAAATAACCTGGTTGTGAGGTTCCGGCCGGGTCACAACTGTGGACACAATTTCGTCCCACCAAAGTCGACCAAATGGCCTGTTGTATTCAGCAGATAAATAAGAACTATGATATAGATGAAATAAACATAAAATATGATGACATTAAATTCATATGCAAATATTACATACTTAGAGGAAGTACCACGGACAAATTTCATCGCATAATCCGGGACCTACACAAAAAAAAGGCTTGGTGAACAAAGAACTAACTTCAAAACAAATGCATCACTAAGGCAAAAGAAGATTAGTACCAAAGGCTTCCCAGATTTCAGATACACTCTTTCAACAGAGGGGTCCCACTCCACTTTATTCTCATTAACAAGCACACCCTTTAGGTCCCTGAAGTTTGCCCCCTAAAAAAGGCAAGAATGCACAATTAAAATTTACAGGGAGTAACAAAGATAAAATAACAGTATATAATATCAATTCAAGATATTGAACCTTCTTCTTTGGAATGAGGCAAACTCTCTCATAGTCATCATTATTTAACTTATATGGCCTGTGATCATACAGCAGACCACTTGGTGCACTTTCAGAGTCAGCTGTGTAATTCACCATCTCTAGAGAGGAGAAAACACAAGATTCAATAATTCGTGTTAATGATGAAGGAAGCAAGACAAATTTTCTAAACATGTGAAATGTAACATGCAATGACCACATACAAAACTTTAGTTATAGAAAAAGAGCAAAGACAGACAAAATACAGTCCTTATACAGGCAGCAAGGACATTTTAGCTGATAAATATGAACACTTTGAAATATGAAACATTTGTTCATAAAAATACAACTGACAAATTACAAAAAAAGCATACAACCAAGACTAATATACTTCAAAATTTAAAAATCAATAGAAAACATACCACTTCTCTTTAATCTGATATATCTCTGAAAATCAGTACGAGGAGTGGTCCCATAACTCTTTTCATCATCGCTGTCATCATTTTCAACCTGTTTGATAAAAGAAAACCAAGGAAAGAAATGGAATCAAAATTTTTTACTAATCAAACACACTATTCACAATGTATTTGTGAGCAAAAATAACATACTGGAGGGAGGTCATCAATTGCGTCACCCAGGTACAACGCTGGGGCAAGCTGACACTTTTCATTAGTGGTATATGCTACCGTAATTTCCTGCATTATGACAATAGCCAGATCACATTGATTAGAACTTTGCAATTACAGTATTCCTTATCTAAGAAGGAGTCACAAACATCTCTATTTCTATCAGTTCTTACTTCAAACTCCGAGGGGATAACAGATCTGGATACAACCTCATGAGTTGGTAGCGGATATGAAGGTAAATTCTACAAACAGAAGAGTATATAAATACAAATCATTAACATTCAATTTTAAACATTTAAAGAGCAACTTAAATAACACATCAAAATAAAATTTTTGTACAACAAGCTATGGCTTTACCTGGGTAGGAAGAGCTCCCCAAAGAAAAACACGCATCCGAAACTGAGGAAGGCCGTACGACCCTGCAGCCATCATTCCCATTCTAGCTTGATAATGCATGGCCGCTAGGCGTCCTACAGCATAACGCCCCAGATACCCACCAGCGAATTTCAAAATGTCAACAACATTCTCCATCAATATATATTTAGGCTTCAAAAATTCAATAATATCCATGTAGACAATTAATTGCTTATTTTTTATGTCATCCATAGGAGCATTTTTGTTCCTAAAGCGATTGAAACCACTAATCCCTTGACAAGGGGGTCCACCACAAATGAAATCAGCTTGACCCTGGACAAGCACAAAGTAGTACAAAACCAATTTAATGAGCAACATAGACAGTTGACAAACCATTAGAGGTCAAAGAAGGGGTTGAGTGCAGGCCAATAATGAGTGGCGAGACTTACAGGAAGAGGCAATATCTTATCCTCATATCCTTTAGTAACAAATTCTTTCAAAGCCTCTTTACAATCGCTGTTAAATGAAAATCCGTTAGAATCTTGCATTATTTGGCTATAAGCATTAGCATTAAGAAACAGACAGAACTTAAGTGAAGCAAAGTTAGAGGATCAATCAATGAGTATACCTCAAGCCCTCAATTGGCTCCCATGTATCATAACTGGAGTCGTAACCCTTCCACTGCACCTGAAAGATTATAAATTTAGAATATAAAAATAATGACCGCTAACTGGAAGAAAAAAAAATCATTGAACCATATAAAGTTATAAGGTGAGACATGTTTTTACATAAAAATTTGTGCAAGTAACTAACTAACTATAAATCTTTTAAGCAATAAATTCAGATCAATAACTTAGTTATCAGCTTGAAAAAATAAACTTAGATAAAACTAACTACAAAGATAAACCCAGATTTAAGCCAGTCCTCAGAAGATAATTAATTATGTAAAAAAAAAAGTTAATGTTCAAGCTTGAATCAAAATCTTACTTTGAAATACAGTCCTAGTTTTTCATCTTCGTTGGGATCGCCATAGCAAACAGAGAGTAGTCTTTCAACCTCAAATACCTCAGAGTCAGATGAACTATCCATTGCTTCATCATCAGGTTCTTCACCAGCCTCTTCACCAGCATTCAATTCAGAATCTATATTTTCTGTTCCATTCAGAACAAACTTCTCACACAATTTAAACCACTCTTTTAAAAGAGATAAAAAGTCTTCTGCTGTCTCGTTCCTCACCTAAAGGATAGTAAGAATAATAATAATGTTAGTAGGAATAATAATAACAATGAAAAATGTTACAAAGACAAGCATCAACTACAGGATAACACCAAAACATACTTGAGTTTCAGGATGATTCAGCTTTAGACTCTGACATGCATATTCATTTATATCCACAGCCCACCTCTTCAAAGTCAAAAACAATATTATAAAATCAGTAAAAAAAATCTTTACAAGCAATGTTCCAATGAACCAATGAAACATTATGCAAATTAGCCTAAATACCGTGACAAGCTTAATGTCAGCAATAGAAGCTCCAAAACAAAGGCCAGTGGACATAGCTCCACAACCAGAATACAAATCTAATAAAGTCCACTCCCTATCAGATTCTTTAATTTTAAACAATCCTTCTTCAGCCACATTATTATCACTCGCACAGGCGTTTGACCCAGATTCACTTGAAATTGTAGAAGTCTCGCTTTCTATTCTAGCAGTCTCGCTTTCTATTCTGGAAGGTTCTGTATCAATCAGGGCAAACCACAATCAACATTAAAAAAATCAGTAAATTTACATGGAAAAAACTTAAAATAAATTATCATAATTAAATTATGAAAACATACCATTGTCAAAGTTTGAAAACGTTAAATATGGCAAAGTGTACTTCATATCATAATATAGATCACAAGGAGGAACATTCTTCTTTTTAGCATCCTGTAGTATATCAAATGAAACGTTTATCAAAACTCTAAACATCACAATACAAAAATATAAATTACATAACAAGAGAACAACACAAAGCACTTACATCAGGAGAAATTTGTACAATGTTTACTTTCCTAACTAAACAGTCAAGAGGGTTTTCATCTTTCACATCAGATTTAAAAATCCTCTTTTCGTCAACGAGATCCCCATGGTTCTTGATAACCTACACACACATTCAAATCACCAATTCAACAATAACCCTAAACATATAAACAAAACCAAAACACGGAACAAATAAAATTCAATTTTTACCGTATCTTCAGCTCTGTAAAACCACTGAGCAGTAAAATAGTATTCTTTTTCAGGCGTTTCAAACAATTCCACAATTGCAGCAATATAGTCTGGTTTACCCTCTTCTCCCTAAACAACACTCATGAATCAACTCAGTAAAATCAAACTCAAAATATACACTAACAACCATATTTTCAGCTTGGAATCAAATAAGTGAACCCTAAAACACAGATTCTCAACAAGGAATACAATTAATAACAACCATATTTTCAAATCAGATAAATGAAACCTAAGACAAGATATTCTCAACATGGAATAAAATCAATAATAAAATATTTTCAACATGAAATCAAATAAATGAATCCGAAAACACTAACTTTTCAACATCATATCAAATTAATGAACACTAAGACACAGAATTTTCAAACTGAAATAGTATAAATGAAAACACAATTTTCAACCTGAAATCAAACATATAAACCTTAAAACACAATTTTCAACATGAAATCAATTAACATAAAAACATAATTTCCAACACCAAATCAAAGATACAAACCCCAAAACACAATTTTCTACATAAAATCAAATGAAATAAACTCTAAAACACAATTTTATCAACATTAAATCAGATAAAAATAGAAACCTTGACATAAGCAGTGTCATCCAGCTTATAGATAACCCCATCAACATTCACTTCACGGTAATGAAACTTTGCCTTCACTTTATCATCATCACTTGAACCACTGCAAAACGCAAACATATATCAGCGAGCTTCAAAACCATGAAATTATAACAAAAACTCACGCATTCTTGGCGTAACGGTGAGGCCAACGGGTTTTAGCTTCATCGGCCGGAATTGGATCTCCGACGAAAAATGAATCATTGGCGTTAACCACCGAAGATCGTTGTGCTGCTTTCTTCCGTCGAGAAGGAATAAGAGAAACCAGTTCTTCTTCAACCACCGGAGATTTTTTAGGTTTTTTCCGTTGAGAAGAACGCTTAACGGCGTCGTTTTGTTGTTGCTTCGGTGGTGGTTGACGAACACGTTTACGCGGCATTGTTGCTGGGAAAGAGAGAGTAAGCGCTTTTTTCTGTTTAGGGTTAGAAGAGAGTGAAGTGTAGTGAAGTGTAGTGAAATGAGTGAGAAAAAAGCGATTATAAAAAGCTGTTTTGAATTGAAGTTTTGCAACAAGAGCGGGAGAATTAATTGAATATTCTGCTTAATTTTCGCTACTTCGCGTTTGAAGCAGCTCAATGGAAATGGAAATATTTTTTTGACCAAAATGTAAATGGAAATATTTTAATGTTTTTTTAGTGTAATTGTGGAAATTTAATCGATTCAAATATTTTTGACGGGATTTGTGGAGGAATTTTGAAGTGGTGCGACTCTTGTGACTGTAGAGGGTGGGTCGTTTGAATGAGATGGTCAATGCTAATGAGTTTTAAATTGTTAATTAATGATTAAATTTCATATAGGTACGAATTGGATATTAGTTGACCATCACTCCATTAGTGCCACTAATGTGAAATGCGAAACTTGTCTGGTTTTTTATTATTGTATGGCTAAAGAAAATAGACAACCGATGATAAATTAGTGGTCGATAATTTTGTTCAGTTAGGGTCTGTTTGGTAAGGCACTTCAATTAGTTTATTGTAGATAGCTTATAAGTTCGTTTGACCAAAAAAACTTTGTTTAATAATGTTTTTTCATCATGAGTTTTATAGTTTATTTCACAAGATTATAAGCTATTTTTTAAACGCTATTTCAAGTAGCATTTGAGCTTATAGTTTATTGTTTTTTCTTCCACTTTTACCCTTACTATTTTTTCTAAAATCCTTTTTTTACCCTTTATAATTTATTATAAAATTAAATAATAATGTATTTATTAAATGCAGTATACGAATGGATTAATATAATTGTTGTTAAGATAAACAATAAACACTTGAACAAATGTATAATGCTCAAAAATGATAATTGAAAATAGTAGAGTAAGAAAAAAAATCCAATGTTATCGTAAATTTTTTAACAAAATTTTATGGCTTAACAGTAACTTAAATTTAGTAGAGTAAAAATAAATTTTTTTGGCTTAATAGTAGCGTAAATATTATGGCCTAAAAATGATAATTGTCCTTGTCTTCATAGAAATTAGAATGATAAAAAAAGTCCTTTTATAGCGGATAATAGTTATTCTCTTATAAAAAAGTAAGGCTTAATTGCAGTTTTAGCCCCCTAACTTTTTCAAAGTTGCGATTTTGACTCCCTAAGAAAAAAAAACTACAAAATCGTTCCATAAGTTTTGTAACTGTAGCAGTTTTGGCCCCCCAAGGCAAAAAATAATAATAATAATAATAATAATAACATGTGGCACCTCGCTTATGGTGCCACGTCAGCATAGACCGAGTCAAAATTGGCATTGCGGGCCAAAACTGTCACAGGTGCAAAACTTAGGGTGCGGTTTTGTAGTTTTTTCTTAGGGGGCCGAAATCGCAACTTTGAAAAAGTTAGGGGGCTAAAACTGCTATTAAACCAAAAAGTTAATAATTATTAAGTTAGTTTATAGCGGATAAGTTAACTGATTGAATTTTTAGTGTTTGATAAAATTAGTTGTTAAAATTGTTTATAAATATAAAATGGCATAAAATAATACTATATTTAAATAATACTATATTTAAATAAATAAAAATTTCAATTCAAAATACATTGATAAAACTGAAATAAATAATGATAAGCTATAAGTTACAAGCTACTTGAATTAGCTTATAAAAAATGATATAAGCTAGTAAAAATAAGTTATAAGCTCGTGAACAAATGATTGTTATAGAATTGCTTTTTTTAATCAAATGAGCTTATAAGAAATAAGTCATAAGCTATAAGCTCAAAAACAGATCTTACCAAACTTACCCTAAAAGGTACCGATTTGTCGTTACTCGTTAGATACATCAATTATTCAAACAAAACAAAAAACTATGTAGAAGCCGAATGACCCACACACGTTTTAAAAACCTATATATAAGCCGAATGACCCACACACATGAAAATCAAATTAAATGAAGAGAAGTGCATATAGTTTTTGAGAAAACTGCCTAAATTTCCAAATTGAAATAAATGATCTGCAAACATGGTAAAACCAAACCAAATAAAAATATCATACCAAATTTTTCTGAAAAAGTCGCACGATAAAAATAGATGATCAATATCCTCCGATTTGCCACAATACATTGACATATATTGATTGAACCACCGCGTATTCGTCAAAATTTAACTACTTTCGATCATGGTCTCTTCAACCCCAAATTTTTTCTTAATATCCTCTCCAAAATTTTCCGAGTACCACTTTCTCTCGAGATTTAGATGGCTAACGCATAAAAAAAAGAAAAGTTTTTTTTTTAAGGGACAATAGAAATAATGTCAAACACTATAAAAGTTAACTTATTCTAATCTTATTTATCAAAAATATTTAATCATGTCATATTGCATGTAAAAAGCGTTTTCAAAAATATTTCTATAGAGATGGCTAATTTTTTTCGCTGAAAATGAACTAACATGGTACTTTGTAAAAAATAAAAATATGTTAGATACTTTTTAACGACGAAAAAGCATACAGCAATAACCAGGCTGAGCTTCTCTAAGTATGTCATTTTATAGTATAAAGTGGACAATATATGTAACACCTCTTTAAATTAACTCAAATACAATAAAAATTATTTTAAATATAAAAAAAAGTTGTAAAAATTTCGGCATAACCTATTTTAAAAATTGAACCTCTATATGTCCAGCTATACCCAACAGCTTTACAACACTAATCCTAAGACAGAACCGAGTTTAGATTCAAATCCCAATATTTAATAGACTTGTCTCAAGATAAACTCGATGCTGTCTCCGGTTCATGGACATACTTAAGTCTGAAAATTGGCCCGATCTAATGTGAGGATCGGGTTCGGATCACATACAACTAGACCAAACCTATTCTTTATACACCCTTGTGAACCACCAACACCTAATTTTTCTTCTTTTCTTAATCTTTTTTTCTACTTTTCTCCTTTATCTTCATCTTTATTCATCATCTTCATAAAAAAAAAATTAGAAAATCAAAACTCAAATTCATGAAACATTTTTAGTTATGAGACAATTTAAAACAAATAATTAAATTAAAAGACGAAGTGATCAATTAAATTGCGTATATCCCATCTGATCAATGTTCGGTCCAAGTTGGATCCAAACTTCCTTGAGTCTAAGGGGGGGATGTATTGGATTAAGATTCTAAGGGATTTTAAAAGACTTTTTAATTATGAAAAAGTCTTGTGGTATTCAATCAATTCTTTGTCATTTTAAAAAAATCTTGAGGTATTCAATCAAGACTTTTCATCACTTAAAAAAAGTCTCATGGTATTCAAAATCATTTAAATTTCAAAGGGTTGTTTAATAAATTAGATTTTGATGGATTTTGTGGGATTTTCTAATGAAATTTTAACAAGAAAAAGTCTTTCATGAATACATAAGATTTATTGGGATTGTTTTTCTTTAAAAGTTATCCCTTATTCTTTCTCTCTTCTCCCTTCTCTCTCTCATCTCTTCTCCCTTCTCTCCTCTCTCTCTCTCCTCTCTCTCTCTCTCTCTCTCTCTCTCTCTCTCTCCCTTCTCTCTTCGTCTCCCTCCTCTCTTCCCCCCTCTCTCTATCTCTCATAAAAATAAAAAAAATAAAAATAAGAGTATGCATTAAAAATATTATGATAGAGAGTGTGTTGTAATCATTTCTTTTCAATGAGTCTTTAAAATTCATAAAATCTTTTGAAATCTTATAAATCCATAAAATCCTTTAAAATCTTATTCCCCATCTAAAAATCTTTTGAGACTTTTTTAAGCAAAAATTGTTCTTTAAAATCCAAATCCAATACACCCCCTAAACTATACCTATCCTCACCATTTTTCTTTTTTGTGTTTTGAAGAAACTAATTTATTCGCAAATAAAAATATTCAATCTCTATTTTTTTTAGGGGAAGAATATCCAATCTTTTTAAATTTTAACAAAAAAAACCAATCCTATCTCAAAAAAACTTTTTAATATAACGACTCAAAGAGCAGATGTCGACTCAATGTGTTTCAACAATGAGCAGATGTCGACTCAAAGAGTGTCAGCAAATATAACGAATGCTACTGAAAACATCATGCACGTGTTCCCCTCGCTTCAGTCTGCTCACTTGGAACGTTACATCCACTGGAATAACAACAACTTTGATTGCAACATTCTCAATGTAGATCAATGTAGATGGAAGTTGTTTAGGTACTCCAACTAGAGCTGGTTTTGGAGGTCTGATTCGCAACAGTGCGGGCTATTACCTGACAGGTTTCTCTGGGTTTATCTCATCATCCTCGGATATTCTGCAAGCTGAACTTTCAGCTATATATTTCGGCTTGTCAATGGCAATAAACCTGGGGTTTGCGCCTTTAGCTTGCTACTCAGATTCTATTCATGCTATCACTTCGATCAAGGAACCTTGCTCCAAATTTCATGTCTACGTGGTTCTAATTCATGAAATTCAAGACCTGCTACATCATGCGAATGTGTCTCTTCATCACACTCTCCACGAAGGTAACCAATGCGCCGATTTTCTTGCTAAGTTAGGAGCTTCTTCCAATGACAAGTTGTTGACGCACTCGCAACCTCCTGATGAGCTCCGCCCGCTTATTAGATTAGATGCCTTAGGAACCTTGTTCCTGAGAAATTAGTTTCCTTTTCTTTTGTCTGCTTTCCTCTTTTTTTTTAGCTATGTAACCAAAAAAAAAAAAAACTTGCTCGACACGTTGGATGCCCTATATAAACAGTTCTGACGCCCATTGTTTTACTCCTTTTCTCACTCTCGCTATTTTCTAACGTTCGGAAAAGAAACAAATCAAAGGTTAGGGTTTTCACTTTTCAAAATCCCAAAATCAAAACCCAATTCATCATCATCACTCACCATGGCATCATCATCATCATCAACATCGACAAAGAAGATCACTCAAAAGCAGAAGATGATCAAATTGGGTAAACAACAACAATCAAAGAAGATCACTCTGGTTAGTTCCGACGGCGACACCTTCGAAATCGAACGAAGCCGTAGCATTAGAATCACAAACAATCAAGTACATTATCGAGGACAATTGCGTGGACGATACTGGAATCCCTATCTCAAACGTAACCAGCGAGATTCTGGCTATGGTAATTGAGTATTGCAAGAAACATGTTGAAGCTGCTGCGTTTGCTGAAGAAGAAAAGCCTTGGAAGACGGATGGTCTTGTGTATCGTAAAAAGGTTTCGAGTACCGAAGAAAAGAAATCCGGTGAAGATGTTCCTAAGGCTGCTGCTGCTGCGAGGGTAGAGAAAGAAGTGAGTAAGCAGGATGAGCTTGAGAAGTGGGATGCTGAATTTGTTAAGGTTGATAGTGTTACGCTGTTTGAACTCGTTCGTGCTGCGAATTATTTGGATATTAAGAATTTGCTCGAGCTTACTTGTAAGACTGTAGCTGGGATTATGCATGGTAAGACATCGGAGCAGATTCGTCAGGCTTTTAAGATTGCGAATGATTTCTCTCCGGAGGAAGAGGAAGAGATTAGTAAGGAAAATCAATGGTTTTTAAATGATTGTTGAATGAAATATGTCAATTTAGTCTCTAATGCATAGAGATAGTTTAGAGATTAAATTTGTGTTTTATTCGTTATTATATTTTAACATCGTTTAATATCAGTTAAGGATCAGACATGTGGATTTATGTTATGCTTCGTTTTATTTATGAATGAACTGCGTACATGTTTTTCTTTTGGTTTATATCAGTAAAAAATGAATGAATAGTTGCAAAATCTTCTAACATTCTTTTTGTCACACTTTTATTTGAATTTTATTAAAATTCCACCAAATAAATTTATATAGACAATGTTATAAACTACACTAATCAATATCGAGAACTGTATCAGTTTATTGAATCGCAAGAATGCTGGGAATTGTAGTATTTCAGAATGATTTTAAAGTTAGCTTCTTATTTGGGAGCCGCCTTGGGGTCCCCGGGATTTGGGATTCTCAACGGCCATAAAGAAAGAGGACTATAGGTGTATGCTTAAGCCACACAGTCTACTCCCTGAAAATGCCTTACTGCCCTAAAGAAAGAGGACTACAGTTGTATGCTCAAGCTAAGCAGGCTACTCCCAAAAAATGCCTACTGAAGGTGGGGTGACATTATACTGCCTGCGGGTTCCTCAACCTAGTAGATGTTATAAACTACACTAATCAATATCGAAAACTGCATCAGTGTTATTGATTGAATAAAAACAATGACCAAGGTGACTACAACAAGCCTTGTGAATAATTGTACCATAGAGATTCCGAAAATTGGAGTGAAGTCCAGAACTTCGTTTCATCCATTAAGATCTATTGATTGGTTCAATTCTCTGGTTCTTGATTTTATGTTGTGTTCACAACTGATTTTATGTTTCTCTGATATGCATATTTGATGTTGTGTTGATTGTTTTGTGCATCGGTTCAATTATAGGAAGGGATATATGAAGTTTTCCTTTATCTGTTTGGAATAAATATTGAAAATTGAAACAATTTCTGTATCTTTTCATTTGGTTGTATCATTCTGCTGTTTCACAGTTTGTGCATCTTTACTTGTATCATTCCTGCTCATTTCAGTTTGTGCACCTTTTCATGTGGATTTATGTTATGCTTCATTTTATTCATCAAAGAACTACAATATGTTGATTTATTTATGCTTAATACTTGTTTTTCTTTCGATTTATATTTGTCGAGTCTGCTCATGAATGTAAGGATTTATCTATCCGTAGTACTTGTTTTTCGTCCTCTGTGACTTCGTGGTTGGAACGGAGGAGTTAAGGACCGAATTAATAAAAAGGTTGACGATTTTATCCCCATCTATAACAATAACACTAACAATTGTCATTTTAAACATGTTAAGAGAAATACAAACTTATCTGACAAATTGGTTCTCAAAGAAACTGATTCTTGTTTTGTGATTAATTCGTTTTCTATGGTTATTGATACTAACTTACGCGACAATTGTCATTTTGAAGTTTTCCGTATTCTGTTTGGAATTAATATCGAAACAGTAAAGTTGTGGTATCTTTTCATTTCCTTGTTCTGTTTTCATTTAAAAGTGTGGTATCAGTTTGTTCTTGTTCTGTTTTGGATTAAGGTTGTGGTAACTATCAATTTTTCTTACTGATCTTTGAAGTTAGTGAAAGAGTTACTTATTAGGTCTAATCATTAAATTCTATATTAATCTTGAATGCTGATTGAATTGTTCTTGTGAGGTATCAGTGTTGTTCTGTATCATTTTGTGTGGATACATATGCATAAGATAACTTTGAAATTTCATTTTATGTAGATATGAATTGCTATTGATATTGAGGTTATGACTACTGCTATTGTTAATGATTAAATATGACACTGGCAGTATGTTTAGCAGGTTATATGGGTTGCTCTTGATACTAGCATATCCAAAATTTATTCCCTTATTACCTTAGTTTTTTTTGGATTTGTTGTTGTTGCTGTAGTTGTTGTGGATGAATTGATTGGTTGTTCATGTTTTTGTTGATGGTTGTTGTTTTGACATTCTTTGCAATGAATTGAAGTTTTTGTTTTAGGTGAGTTTGATGTGGAAACTAGGCTATGTGGTAATACATCATAGTTTTAAAATAACTTGCCTTTGAAAATTTTCAAGAAATTATTTTCAGGAAATTAAACTTGCAAAGAGAAAACCTTCTAAACTGATGGCTTGTAGGAAATAAATTATACAGCAGTGTGGTCTGGTGTTGTGATGGTGCTGAGCTGATCTTATGTGACCACCATCATCATCAACCAATCAAGTTAGTTCTAATGGCTTATTCTTTCTTGAGTTAAGAATTGAGGAGCCAACTTGTATAGTAGGTTTCTGGTACCATTTTGGCCAATTATAATTGTACATGAGAGGATGAACAGGGTGATTTGGAATAAGAACTTATCATGAAGGGATATTGGCTGTCAGGATTAGTGATAGGCATGGCGTGTCTCTTTGATGCAACATGTTGAATGGTTACTGTCAAGTATTGATGATGGTGCAGTCTCAAAGGAACTGCTGGTGCGTGTATAGTAAAAGTTGAACTCAGTTTTGCTGTCAAGCTTTCTATGTAGATAGTTGGAAATTCCATAGAAAATGGTGTGTTCATTTGCTGATGAACTTCTCTGGTTTTTGAGGTTGTGGATGTTGATGATTTTTGAAGTTGTGCTATGTTAAGCTGTATTTTTTTGCATAACCTTAGCATGGCATTTTTTATATTTTTTATTTATGATTAGTAAGGGGCAAGGCCTCTACTAAGAAGATTGATTAACTATATGAATAGTATCCAAAGTCCAAACACATTACATCTTCCAAACAGAAGCTTAACAGACAGCTAGGCATACTGTCATAGATCTCAAAAAATCTACACCTAAAGATAAGCCATGTTTTGCTAAAAAATCTGCAGCATGGTTTGCACTTCTAGAAACATGCCTAAAGCAACAAATTACACGGTCTTGGCCATTTATTTAATTCTTAACCAACACAGTACAATGAGGAGTGGGGCAGCATTCCTTGGTTACCAAATTAACTGAAGTGAGCGCATTCAACTCTTTCAGCTTGAACCAACCCACACCTACCAATCTTTCCTGCCAAACCCAATCTTTCCAGCTTAATTGCATAACAGCAGCATCGCAATTACCATTTCCGGCTTGGAACGAATCACACATTTGGAAAATCCTATGGTGCTGGGAATTGGAATATTGAGTTCGCTTTTATTCGAGATAAAATTTGGTGCAATAGAAATGAGTTATTTTTCAAAGCCATCGCTCCAAATCAAGGTAATGCCATTTTCCAAGTTAACCTTGCTGAAGACCTTAAGAGGGCTAAAGAGGAGGAATTTGTTAATATATTTCATTAGAAATAGAACGCTACTTTAATAAAATTGGTTAAAAATATACCAGTTAGATTTCATTGCAATGAAATATTTAGTTTTAGTTTAACACTTTTCTTTTCATTTATACTCTTTATTTAAACTACTGTACTCACAATTTTATCATTATAACATTATACCACAAGAATAATTCAAATGCAATAGGAACAGCATCACATTCTATAGAGTTTATGGGTATATACCAAAAATATTATAATCAGGTACGATCAAAAATATTATATAGATGTACAATTACGGGAAATCAAAAAATAAACAGACAAATTCATTTTTTTTTTGTGGTCAAGTAGTCTGGTAGCTACAAATTTACCTTTTTTAAGGTGAATAAGTGGGGTATTTGAGATTCGAACTCCGACCCCTGCATAAATTATGCACCGTCTCTACCAACTGATTTTAAGCTCATGAAAACTTCCGGGGAGAAAAAACTATGTGATTAATAGGGAGAAAAAAAATCTGTAACTTCAAAATTTATGGGTGAGGTTGTTTTAACTTTTAAAAAATATATTTTCTATTAAAAAAATCTAGCGATTTAAAAAAAAAACTGAAGCTATTGTGATGGTTTACAATCCAAAAAATCACTTTCCGTAAAAGATTTTTAACGGGTTGCCTTCTTGTTTTTGAAAAAAAAAAATAATCCTAATAACTTTTCATGTTAGAGTGAAAATATATATTTTTTGATAAAATGGTTTTTAAAAAAATCTTAAACAAAGAATTAAAAATGACAAAAGTGATTTTTTTATAATATTTTTTTTTTCCTAAAAAAATCTAAAACAAAGGCACCCGTACATCAATCCTTTTCTCAAAACAAATTACAAAGGAAAGCAAAAAAAATAAAATCCATGGAAACTTTGTAATAGAGTGCATTTATCCACAATCACTTACTCATACCAATACCAATATATCAAAGCTGAAAAAGAGAATTATCCAACACAAATCACCTCAAAGATTATGAAAAACAAACAACTAAGTTATCAAATAAGTGAACACCTATTCATTGAGGTATAATCACATTCCAATTTCAAGAAACGGGGAAAAGTTGTGATACGATTTAACAAAACTTACATATACATGCCAAAGGAAGAAGTAAACATAAAATACTAAAAAAAAATATCGAAAGGTGAAGCATATTATATCACTTATGAACTTAATGTGGGATCCTCCCCTTCGGTGGGCTCAATGTATATTTCGGATACATCAGTAGACTGTACCGAAGTAACTGGATCGGTTGTTTCTGAAGTAGATGAATCCACGACGACTTCTGTATAAGCTGTAGACTCGGAAACCAGCCCCTGTGGTTGTGCCTCTGTAGCTTCACGCGCTGCTTTTTCCTTTGCTTTTTTGGCTCTATCCAACACTTCTTCCTGTATAGGAATTATAATTTCGAACATGTAAAATATGAGCATCTAAATCTAACATAATCCCATATGCAGAAGGATGTTTACGGTCCATTTTAAATTATGTACTAGAGCACCATTAGATTGGTATACAGACACAAGATAACACTAACACTAATACGTAGACACAAAAATGACACTTGTCAGCACTGAATATGCCTTGAATCTGAAGTGTCGATGGTACATTTGATAGCCATTTGATATGCATGAATCATACAGTGCACCAACATATACTTTATGGCCCAATAATATGTCTTGCAGCAAAAATTAACTCAGGAATTCAAATTGGATAGGCCAATGTACCATTTTGGACTATATATAACCGATTTTACACTATGAAAAAATATCTTCATAACTACCAAAATTTGGAACATTTTTTTTCCGATTAATTTGACAACCCCCAGTACCTGTAACATCATTTTCAAATTAAAACTATAAAACTAAACTTCTTCCTATACCAGCTATTATTAGGATAGCCGATTGAACATTAAGGTCCAACACAAGCGCCCAACTATAAACTACAGTTTCAACTTTCAAATTACAATCTAATTTCGGTTACCAGACCATCCAAAATAGGATTGTCAATTGTAGATAGCAAAAAATAGCAGTTTGTTTAAATCCCTAAATGCTACAATGCTCTAGCACCGCTATAGCCTCTACTTGACGATAGTTTGTACTAAATAGCGTAGAGTTGAACAACAGCGATTTGTTTAAATCTACAAGCAGGTCATAGTTTTCTAATGAATATAGTTAGTAAACAACAATATTGTTTAGGTAGTCCTGAAGCAAACCAATATGAGATAACAGATTGAATGCAGATTTATTATAGTTTATACCATAAATCCAGCACAACACAATGCCAGTTGAAAATGTTCTTTACCTGAAATTCCTGTACTTGTTTCTGTTGTTCAGCTTGCAGTCTTCCAACTGTACTCAAGAGCTCACCAAGTGTCGACTCAATGCGCTCATTCAGAGTTTCAGCAAGAGCTTTTCCCAAGAAAAATGCATCCAGAACATTTTTGCTGCTGCTATCACCATCACCTACATGATTCATATACTTCAAAAAACTACATAATCAAGTACCTGAAACAAAAATCTAAGGATGGATAGTTTTTTAAAGGGATTAGTTTCATCCGTGTAAAACCACATATTTAACAGTATGTAATTAAAAATTTGGCAAAACAAATCCTTAAGAATGGATTATCAGTCATCACTAACTTGTGGAAAATCCAATGGTTTAAAAACAGGACTGAACTGGTTGATTCAACTAGGAACCGGCCAGTTTGCCAATTGTTTTGGCCGTGCTTGTAACACAGTCTGGTTTAACTGATTGAATGTTACAATAATGCTGCCTTGGTTGTCAAAGAAATAAATTAGTCAGCAATTTTAATCTTAATCAAAGGGACTTGCTTCTAGAAGCTAAGCTTTCCAAGTCTTTTAGAATATTCTCCATTTTTGGTGGAAATGTTTGTAACTAAATTCTCTTTATATAACCTTTTGAGCTAAATGAAAAGTAAAATCAGAATTCAATCACTATATTATCTCTCAATCATTATGAATCTAGCAATTGTTCGCCAACATCGAACTTTATTCCATCATTAGAGCTCCTGCAGTGAACTAGGATCATCTACAGTGCTCCCTAACAATCCAAATCGGTCTCACTGAACTGCGGTTGAATGTTTTATTTTTATTTCTTTACTTTAATACCTTTTTCTTTTATATTTGTCATCCGGTTCAACCATTGATTGAACTAATTGAACCATGACCAGAATGTCTCACCGGCTATGTAGCACAAATACTCTTCGGATTAGGCGTGTCCCAGTGTCGGACACCCAGACACACCGACACATATGGTTACATTGAATTATGTCATTTTCTCAAATTACTATCACTGACGACATGTCCATGTCTGTGCTTCATAGCTAACCGGTTTGATTTCCGGTCACCTTTTAAAAACACGGGAAAACCAAATTTAAAGTAAAGCAAAATGAACACAAGCTTAATGATTGACATTCTTATAATTCCCTCAATTCAATTGTTCATCCTAAAGTTATAAACATATACTACCATTTAGAAATGTGAAATAATATAATCAATCCCACCCACCACCCAAAATGAAATTATAGAGAAAATAATACAACATGATAACAATTTAAAAACTAGAAACAACATTAACAATAAAAAAACAAAAATAACCTGCTTCATGCAATTGAAGAACACATGAATTATTAAACATCAAAAGCAACAAGAGAAAGGAAACAAAATAGTTTACCAGAGGGGGGTCCACCAGGGAAAAAGGTATTGTTACAGCGAAGTCCAGCGGTCTGAAAACCCCTTTTGTTGCAGCTGGGAAGTTGAATGGATATGGGTTTGGAAGAAGAAGGAACGAGGATGTTGGAAAAGGTTTTGGACAACCTAGGAGAAGCAAAGGTTGTTGGAGATGGTGAAGGGGAGAGAGTGGTGGTATTCATTTTTCTCTTCCAAAACAGAGACAGACACACACTCTTGTTGTGTCTATGTGTTTTGTTGTTAATCCCACACTTTCCACACAGATGTAATATAAAAAAAAAGTGTTTTTATTTAATTAAATTAAAAGAAAAACTTTTTTTTTGTTTGAAGGAAAATTAAAAGAAAAATATTGTAAAGTGAATATTTTTAGTCAAGCCATTTGTCAACCTTTTATCAATGGTCTGTTCCATGAATCTTGGTGGGAGTTGAGGGCGCAGAAGAAACAATGGATTCAACTAGCCCGACCCGTTTAGGGCTGACCCTAACGGGCTTTGGGCTTTATCGGGTCGGGCGAAAAAGTCCGGTTGAAAAATGGGCTTGAAATATAATACCCGAGTCGGACCCTACACGGGCCGCGGGCTAACGGGCCGGCTCATATTAAAAATTATATTTTTTTAAAAAAATACTATAAAATACTCCTATAAATATTTTTTATAAATAATATTTTTAATATGTTTAAATAATGTCTAGTACAAAAATAAATTGTAAACATTTTTACACACGTGTCCTAAACTAAAACGGCAAGGAAAACAATTTTAAATAAATTAGATACGTTATGGTTATAGACATTTATATATTCGATCTTTAAAATTATAAATAACGAAACGAGTAAATATAATTTTATATTACATTTATATTTGTGTTAATTCATTGAATTTTCACTTTTATTTTTTACTTTGATAATCAACTAAGTAAAGAATTATTTG
>Ga0228710_1001394_pt1 | contig 36061 bp, 13 predicted proteins | sample MedpolnodulmetaG_FD_177995 | JGI IMG/M metagenome (GOLD analysis project Ga0228710, IMG submission 177995) | Root nodule microbial communities from Medicago polymorpha collected in Santa Monica, California, United States - pink nodules | ecosystem: Host-associated > Plants > Roots > Nodule...
TGGAAAAGAGGAAATAAAAGTACCAAAATTGTGTTATGTCCTATATAATGATCTTTCAGGTATATAACTTCAGTAATAACGCGTTCCAAAGATATGTCCCTAACTTTTCCGATTTATATCTACCGGATGTTGTAAATAAGGTAATTTGAGCATCATGTAGTTATCTTCAGAACCAGACCGGTAGTTATCTTCAGAACCAATCCAGTATATATCTACCTGATATTGTAAAAAAGGGCATATTTAGCATTTTAGGGTGCCTTTGGAGATTTTGGGGGGCTTAAAAAGAAATGTCCGAGAAGTTATTCAAAAGTAACTCCCAACAACTTGCATAGAAACTATATCATATGCATTTTTTTTAGCTAAAACAAATTTTTTCTTTATTTACTAGAGTTTTTAAAAGATATAATGTTTGGCTTAACCTCTCATTTTAAGGAAAAATAATAGTCTGATAAATTATCCAAAATTAACTCTCAACAACTTCTATAAAAAAATTCACAAGCATTTATTAACTTAAAAAAAATCTTTTTTTACAAGAGTTTTTAAAAAATAATGTTTGTCCTAACTTATGATTTTAAGGAAAATACGAGGAAAATAAAAAAGGCCAAACGTTACCTATAAAGTTTTTTTGTTTAGGGGTGGTACCTAGAAACGTTGAAACAAAAAGTCATAGAACGACTTAAGTATAAAAACAAAAGAGTGATCGTTGAGCGAGATCTATGGTTAATCTCTTCTCGTAAGAGCAATTTCACTTCATCCCGTTTCTTTCTTTCTTTCATTTCGTGTCAAAACCCAATTCAACTTTCAACGACTCTCTCTCTCTAGAGGGTCCAAGTCTTCACCTCTTCTACTCATAGATCTCGCATTCTCTCTCATCTTCTTCAATTTCCAGTTCCTCGATCTCAGCAATCATGGCGGCCGCGAACGCTCCGATCGCCATGAAAGAAGTCCTAACCGTAAGTCCTCTTCTTTCTTTCGATTTCGTTTCACACTTTTCTAGCTACGAAATGAAGAACTCCGAAGAACGCGAACACTTCATTTTTTTGAATAATCGATTATTCATGCTTATAGTTCGCAATTGAGTACTCTTCATTTTTACTTTACTAGCTTGATTACTGTTTAATGTGAAATTCATGCAGATCTGAGTGCATAATTTTTTTCGTATTTTTTGATTAACTACGAACTATTGAGTGAGAAGCTTAATCGCACTGAAAAATAATAATTGAATTATTGATTATTCGTTCTTATATTTTGCTCAATTTTGTCTTCTTTCAAGTTGAATAGAATAATCTTCACTTTTACTTTATTAGTTTGTTTATTGCTTAATGTGTGAAAATCACGTAGATCTGAGTTTATTATTATTTTTTCTTCATATTTTTATGATTAATTATCAATTATCGAGTGAGAAGGTTAATCTTTTCGAGCGAGTGTGATTTGCGTGATCTGATTTATGACTATGAACTATATAGAGTGAGAAGCTTTATTGTTTTGATGAATTGAGTGATGTGATTTGTGATTACAGTTACCGAGTGTTGGAATCAATGCACAATTCATTACATTCACGCATGTGACGATGGAATCAGACAAGTATATATGTGTTCGAGAAACGTCTCCACAGAATAGTGTTGTTATTGTTGATATGAGCATGCCAAATCAACCTTTGAGGAGGCCGATTACTGCAGATTCCGCTCTTATGAATCCTAATTCTAGAATCCTTGCTTTGAAAGGTAGATTTTGTGTTTTGTGTAGAGTGGAGTATTTTATATGTTATTTCATCTACTTGCACTTTGATATTGATAAGAAGTTTGTTAGTCATTATAAATATCAAAATTTATTTGAAGCTTTGTTATATCTTTGAGTTCTCGTTTTTTTTCCCTTACTATAGCTATATCATTTTGTTTATGCGAACAAACTACTTTATTTTGACTAGTTTGACTTGATATGAAAGTGTTGTCAGATAGCAGCTACAGCGCTATTGCGTAGCGGAATTTGAACAAACCGTTATTCTTCTGCGACATACTATTTAGTACAAAGTTTTGTCAAACAACAGCTATTTTCTGCCATCTGCTATTAACAAAGCATGTGAATGCATCTAATTGTCTGTAGTATGTACTTCATCCCAGTATGTAGACTTGAGTTAGACTATAAACTCTAATTTTTTTTTATGGCCCATATTTCTGATACCTTGAGCTAGAGTATAATAGTTGACTGTGTCTAGCTCAGTCAACTATTATAGGCACCCTGATTAGTGGATCCGACTCCTCTGAAGTGAACAACTCACTTTAGAGTGTAAAGGGACTAATATCATAACAAATCACGAGCTTTTTAAAATCACAATTCCTGATTGTTAGGGACACAGAGCTGTGATGTTGAGATGTTCGATTAATTTGAGAAACTGAAGTCAACTGGCTTCCTTATTTTTAAATTCTATATTCTATATACTGAAGAAGTTAGAGACCATGTCTTTTAAGTGCTATAACAAAAAAAAATTTAGGAAAAAAAATTAACACACCTTTGTTCTTTAGTGGTAACAATGGTGTGTTATTTTTGTAAGGGATGCAAGAAGGGAGTCTGTTAGATGAGGAGTTTATTTAGGAATATATGAGAAAGAAGTAATGGTTTGTTTTGAGGGTTAACCTATGATTTTATTAGTCAGTTTTCTTGGAGAAATATGAAAATTATTGCTCTTAATTCAATGTATTTGATAAATATATTTTATCCATGTTTATTACATTTTCTAACGTATTAATCATCCCCAATTTCACACTAGGCATTTTAGATGTTGCATTTAGACATATTTTTCACGTTGTCAATGTTTGACCTGGTTTGGATTGGAGTGATTTAAAGAAAAAAATAAATAGTCTGTATTTAGATAAATCACAAGTCTCCCGAATCCCAAATATTAGCAATCTTCGGGTTTCCAGCTTCTGTGCCATGTGCTTTTGCTGGTGCTGTATTTAAAATATTATTTGCTTTTGGATTATCTTTACTTACAAGCTACATCATTATCTTGAAGCTCAACTCCAAGGGACTACACAGGATCACCTACAAATATTTAACATTGAATTGAAAACAAAGATGAAATCACATCAGATGCCTGAGCAGGTAATTATAATGTGTTAGGATACATAAGCAGTAACATAATAGATCCATAAGAATGACATTTTTAATCCATGTAGAGTGCCCTTATTTTTATTTTTTCATGTATAGGTAGTCTTTTGGAAGTGGATTAGCCCCAAAATGTTGGGCCTCGTGACACAAACCTCTGTATACCACTGGTCCATTGAAGGTAAGATAATGATGATTATAATCTGCTTATGCTCAACATTTTTGTTGCTATTATACACATTTTTCATGCGCTTCTAGTTTGTTTGCAAATTTTTGAGTGATATATGGTCCCTGGACTCGGTAACCTGTAGGTGATTCTGAACCTGTTAAGGTATTTGAGAGAACAGCGAATTTGGCTAACAACCAGATAATCAATTATCGATGCGACCCTACAGAAAAATGGTTGGTCTTGATTGGTATCGCTCCTGGTTCCCCCGAGGTATATCTCTGCTTCCTGTCATAGTTGTGGCTATCATTGTGAAACACATTTCAATTTTTCAACTATAACTAGCTTTTTTCATTCAGACCATAACTGCTTATCATGACTTCTGTTTTTGCAGCATATATTGTGTATAATTGTATAAGAATTATGATCTTTCAACTGTGATTTTTGCTAGCCTAATCTATTTGGTTTGTTTCTTCATATTCTTTTGCTTTAGAGGGCACAATTGGTTAAAGGGAACATGCAGCTTTTCTCTGTGGATCAGCAGCGTAGTCAGGCTCTTGAAGCTCATGCTGCGTCATTTGCCCAATTCAAAGTGTGTTTTCTTATGATTCTGTGCTCATCTTCATATAATTATTTATAAATATTACCTAAATAATTGGAATTGTACTAAACTATGCTACTATGTGTTGGGCAAATTTTAATTGTTTTTTGAACAGGTTCCTGGGAATGAAAATCCGTCTGTTTTGATTTCTTTTGCCTCAAAGACATTTAATGCTGGTCAAGTTATATCGAAGTTACATGTCATTGAACTTGGCGCACAGCCAGGTCTGATATTTTTACCTCATTCACATCCATCTCTCATGCTTTATTTTATGGGCAATATGGCTTCGACTTAAATCTATATTGTAATGCCAACCTAGTGTCCTATCTAGAGTTTCCAAATTTAATATTTCTGGTAAATCTAACATTTAAATTGTTTTAAAAAAATCTAACATTTAAATTAGTTATTTACATCAATATGTATTTATCATGCTTGATCTATAGCTAGAGATAGAGTGATCATATTAGTAACAAGAATGACCCGCTTATTTAATATCTCAATATACTACAATGACACTTTCGTCTTGCTATAATTTAACTCAATATAAGAATTTCATAAATTTCATATGTGAATGGATGAAATATGAAATATAGTGATCCATGTAAGAGGGTGGAGGAAGCCACTCATAATTGCTAATGATTTCAGATGAGTATATTATTTTTTCCGTTCGACCACGCTACAAGGATTATTTTCCTAATTGTTACAATGTATTTGTTTTGCCTGATGAAATGCATAATATTTTTTTTGTTAGTCCATGCTTCAAGGGTTGCTTCTCCGCCTGTTACCCTGTGTTTCGACTGATTGGAAGATTTGAATGTGGCAGATGTGTTTTTTTTCCTTTTGCATTTATAATGGTTCCATGTCGAGTTTTCATTTGTAGTAATAAACATATGTAGTCCTGAAAGTGGCTGGTAGATGAAACCGTAAATATTTATTGCATGTATTATACATGAGTTGCATTTTGTAACTACTTTCATAAACGTAAGAAGCTGTATGTATCAAAATCAGGCATCTGAAGATGGACTCGTATTGTTGAGATCCCACATTAACTAGTAATATGACCATAGTAGTCCTAATAAAAGCTTGGGTAGTCCCCATTTCTTTTGTGAGCTTTTGGGGTTGAGTTAGACCCCACTTAAATTCTAAGATTGCATCAAAGAATATCCTAATTCTGTTATGGAGCCATGATCTATTTTATTCCACCCACATTTTACCTCGCTTAAAATGTCCAGTCTCAAGTGTGAGGGTGTGTGTTGAGATCCCACGTCGACTAGAGGTATGGCCAAAGAAGTCCTTATAAAGCTGGGACAATCCTCACCTCTAGGCCTAATTCCCCTTGGACAATCCTCACCTCTAGTCCCAAAGCCGAAATTTTAAGAGATGTATTGCGAAATTGAACTGTGTGTATCATTATATCGCATGTGATTAAATTGGTCATACTTCTTGAGTTTACCTTTTAAAATCTGTTGTCAGGGAAGCCATCATTTACAAAGAAACAAGCAGATCTCTTCTTCCCTCCAGATTTTGCTGATGACTTTCCAGTTGCAATGCAGGTACTGAAGTTGTTACTTACTAGTCAGTGTTGTTCATTTTTATAAAAAGCTGTAGATATCTGATTTCTGCTTTACTTTTTTTTCTTTCAGATATCCCACAAATATAGTTTGATTTATGTGATCACCAAACTTGGGCTACTTTTTGTATATGATTTGGAGACAGCTACCGCTGTATATAGGAACAGGATTAGTCCAGATCCTATATTTTTGACATCAGAAGCCACATCAGCAGGAGGCTTTTATGCCATTAATAGGAGAGGCCAAGTTTTGTTGGCCACTGTCAATGAACAAACAATTGTGAATTTTGTCAGCGGTCAAGTATGTTTCTAACCTTTTTATAACTTTTATGGTGCGAAGCAGGGAATGTATCAGCATTTAACACATTCCATGCTGGTTACTGTTACAGTTAAACAATTTGGAGCTAGCTGTTAGTCTTGCGAAAAGAGGAAATCTTCCTGGTGCTGAGAAGCTGGTATGCCACTTTTGTGTAGAACTCAGCTTTAGTAATAATACTGTTTCTTCACCGGGGGAGTCAGGGAGATCCCAAAAGCTTTGAAGCATTGTCTTTTAAATGTTATTCGGTTTCATATAAATGCTAAATACTATAACTTGAATGAAGTTTGCTTATATGCTTCCAATAAAAAATGCAATATACAATTAATGATATTTTTTGTGTTTTATACCCATACAAAACCAGTAGCATGCATTAAATGCATTTTACTTTTACTAAATGAATTAAAGGTAGAAATCTATAAACTTGTCTAAATTTATAATTTCTTAATATGTGGAGTGTTTTCATAAATTGTTTTCTCAAACTAAATGCCATTGTTTCTTTTTGGCTGTCTGTAGTGCAGTTTATTTCACGAGTGTTTAACATACGTTTCCTTACCATACCAGCATTTGTTGTAATTTGTTTTGCACCATTAACCATTTTATCTAGATATTTTATTTCATGTTTTGCACCACAAGTAATCTTAGTGGTGTATGCTGCAATTTTGTTGCTTCTTTTGTCATTGTCTTGATCAACTCAATCTAAATGCTTTATCTGTTTTTACTTCTTTCACATATTATTTGAGATTGATAATTTGGTTATGCTGTGTTATGCATTAGCTTCTTAAGAAATGGCGACTGTTGTATTTTTGTTCCTTTATTATTTGTAGCATGATGGCAATAATTGTTGTAATTACAGGTTGTGGAGCGTTTTCATGAATTGTTTTCTCAAACAAAGTATAAAGAAGCAGCTGAGCTTGCTGCTGAATCTCCACAAGGAATCCTTCGTACCCCTGACACAGTTGCCAAATTTCAGGTTTTTTGATAAGATGTAGCTATTCAGGATTTTTTAATGCTCTCTCTGTTACTTTAGTTACAGAGACAGTAGCTCGTTTAACTTTCAGACACATGTGTAATGATGTTAAACTGTATAGATGAATTCTGACATCAGCTTCACTTGGGTAGTACAGATCAGTTAATCTGAACTAGACCTCTAAAAATTGATTAATCACTGTAATTTCTCTCAAGTGAATAAACTCAGTTTCAGTTTTTGAAAGTATTCTCTTTTACTCTAAATTTTCTCTCTTTTTCCATCAATTTCCTGCATTTTTGGTTCTGCTCAACTTGTAATAGTAGTGTTTTGAAATGTGATTTTCTGTTCTATTTCGCAGAGTGTTCCCGTGCAAGCTGGTCAAACTCCGCCGCTGCTGCAGTATTTTGGAACACTTTTAACAAGGGGAAAGCTGAATGCCTTCGAATCATTAGAATTGTCACGGTTGGTCGTGAACCAGAACAAGAAAAACCTGTTGGAAAATTGGTTGGCAGAGGACAAGCTTGAATGCAGTGAGGAGCTAGGAGATCTCGTTAAGGTTTAGTTGGATTAAACATTTTGAAGAATTCAAATTATTTTTATGTTTGTATGTTCGCCTTTCTAATTAGCTGCCTAATGAGGTACTGCTGCTTATCTTATTTGCGTTTTTGAATTGGTGAGTTTCTATTAATTTTCATGGGTATGCTCTCTTGTAGACTGTGGACAATGATCTTGCTTTAAAAATATACATCAAAGCCAGAGCTACTCCGAAAGTTGTTGCTGCTTTTGCTGAGAGGAGGGAGTTTGATAAGATTCTGGTCTACTCTAAGCAGGTTCTTTGTTTATTTATTAGAGAATATATTGAATTTGATGCAAAGCTACTAAAATGCTATTACAGTTCCAATTTACTGGAAACATTTGGTCCTGAATACTTTTATTTCTTATTTGTTGTTGCTATAGGTTGGGTACACACCTGACTACCTTTTCCTCTTGCAAACAATTCTCCGAACAGATCCTCAGGTTTGAGAGAAAGCTCTGCAGTTTATGTTAATTAAATATTTTATTTGAACATTTTCTGTAATTTTCCCATTGTGTGCCCACCTTTTTGGATGCACCGTACCTGTGCTTTTTGAACAGTATTTATACATTAAGTTTATAATGTCATGTGATTTTTGTCTAAGGAGAAACTCTACAAGTTATAATTTCTATTTTGCTCTCCAGGGTGCTGTTAATTTTGCATTAATGATGTCTCAAATGGAGGGAGGTAGCCCAATTGATTACAACACCATAACGGATCTGTTTCTTCAGGTTGATTGTCTACTTTAATTAGGTTATCATGACGAGTAGTAATTTAATATTTTAGCTTCATCATTGAGTTATTACGCTACACTATTGACATTTGCGTCATGGTTTTCTTTGGTCTGCTCAGAGAAACCTGATCCGTGAGGCAACAGCTTTTCTCCTGGATGTTTTAAAGCCAAATTTACCTGAACATGGATTCCTTCAGACAAAGGTTGGGGCCTTTGTTTTCTAGTTGATATGCCTTATTTTACTCTGTTAATAATTTTTTCTTTGCAGTGATACAATTTTCCTGTGGATTGTTGTTCAGGTGTTGGAGATAAATCTGGTCACTTTCCCTAATGTTGCTGATGCTATTTTGGCTAATGGCATGTTCAGCCATTATGACCGTCCTCGTGTTGCCCAGCTTTGTGAAAAAGCTGGCCTTTACGTGCGAGCTTTGCAAGTAATGCCTTACTAAATGTTTTCTTGCACTTTCCCTACTTAAAAAAGCTTAAGTTTCTTTGCTGATTTCATCTCTCTTGGTGCAGCATTACACAGAGTTGCCAGATATAAAACGTGTGATTGTTAATACACATGCTATTGAGCCTCAGGTTATTTTTGATTTGTGTTGCTCTTATCAATTTAAGGGTTTACAATATATAACACACGCCTAATACTTGCTCATTATTTTGTTATTGCAGTCACTTGTAGAATTTTTTGGCACTCTCTCACGAGAATGGGCATTAGAGTGCATGAAAGATTTATTACTGGCCAATCTTAGGGGCAATTTACAGATTATTGTGCAGGTATAGTAGAGTCATTGTCTTCTATGATTTGGAGCTTACTAATAAATAACTGATAACTAAGCTTGCTTATGTTTGTTCAGGTTGCTAAAGAATATTCTGAACAATTGAGCGTTGAAGGCTGCATTAAAATTTTTGAGCAGTTTAGGTCATATGAAGGGCTGTACTTTTTTCTTGGATCATATTTGAGCTCCAGGTTTATATTTTTTTTCCTATTGGTAATTGACCCTGTTTATACCTGATATATTTTCCGATGTTTTTATGCTGACATATCATACATGCTTAATATGGGACAGCGAGGACCCCGACATTCATTTCAAGTATATTGAGGCAGCAGCAAAGACTGGTCAAATCAAGGAGGTTGAGCGTGTGACAAGAGAATCCAATTTCTATGATGCCGAAAAAACAAAGAACTTCCTAATGGAGGCTAAGCTTCCAGATGCACGACCTTTAATCAATGTTTGTGATCGATTTGGCTTTGTTCCAGATCTGACACACTACCTATACACAAACAACATGCTTCGCTACATTGAAGGTTACGTTCAGAAGGTATCATAATACCCTTGCTTATCTCATGAGTGATATCTACCCCCTCTTTTTCTGCCCGTCAGCACTTATGTCTTTCTTTATAGGTGAACCCAGGGAATGCTCCTTTAGTTGTTGGGCAGCTGCTAGATGATGAGTGCCCTGAAGATTTTATCAAAGGTTTAATTCTTTCTGTTCGTTCCTTGCTGCCAGTGGAGCCCCTTGTGGAGGAGTGTGAGAAGAGGTGGGGTTTGTTCTTTAATCTTATGTATTGTTGATTTGCATTCACATTTATGATTTTTTAACCCATGATTATTTAATATGCAGGAATCGCCTTCGTTTGCTCACACAGTTTTTGGAACATCTCGTGAGTGAGGGAAGCCAGGATGTACATGTTCACAACGCCCTGGGTAAAATTATCATTGATAGCAACAACAACCCAGAAAATTTTCTCACAACCAACCCTTACTATGATTCTCGAGTTGTGGGCAAGTATTGTGAGAAACGCGACCCAACCTTGGCAGTTGTAGCTTACCGGCGAGGACAATGTGATGAAGAACTTATCAATGTCACTAGTAAAAATTCTTTGTTCAAACTGCAAGCAAGGTATGTAGTGTATATGTACGTCTTTTTGACCAAGTCAATTTGCTTGTATCTATTGCTTACATGCTTATACTTGTGGTGACAGGTATGTCGTTGAGAGAATGGATGGCGATCTTTGGGATAAAGTTCTTAATCCTGATAATGAATATAGAAGGCAACTTATTGATCAGGTTGTATCTACTGCTTTACCTGAAAGCTCAAGCCCTGAACAGGTTTCTGCTACTGTTAGGGCTTTCATGACAGCTGATCTGCCTCATGAATTGATTGAACTTCTCGAGAAGATTGTCCTTCAGAATTCTGCATTCAGTGGGAACCACAATTTGCAGAATCTTCTCATTTTGACAGCGATAAAGGCTGATTCATCCAGAGTTATGGATTATGTCAATAGACTGGATAATTTTGACGGGCCTTCAGTTGGAGAAATGGCTGTAGAAGCGCAGTTGTATGAGGAAGCATTTGCAATTTACAAGAAGTTCAACTTGAATGTTCAAGCAGTCAATGTGTTGCTTGATAATATTCGTAGCATTGATAGAGCTGTTGAGTTTGCTTTCAGAGTTGAAGAAGACGCTGTTTGGAGTCAGACAGCGAAGGCTCAACTCAGGGAAGGGCTTGTAAGTGATGCAATAGAGTCATTTATACGAGCAGATGATACTACACAATTTTTGGATGTTATCCGTGCTGCTGAAGATGCCGATGTTTACCATGACTTGGTTAAATACTTGTTAATGGTAAGACAGAAGGCAAAAGAACCAAAGGTTGATGGCGAGCTCATTTATGCATATGCAAAAATTGATAGGCTTAGTGACATTGAAGAGTTCATTCTGATGCCAAATGTTGCTAATTTGCAAACTGTTGGGGACCGGTTGTATGATGAAGCATTATACGAGGCTGCAAAAATCATATTTGCCTTTATATCTAACTGGGCCAAGTTGGCTATTACACTGGTCAAATTACAACAATTCCAAGGGGCAGTTGATGCAGCTAGGAAAGCTAACAGCTCAAAAACATGGAAGGAAGTTTGTTTCGCGTGTGTTGATGCAGAGGAGTTTCGTTTGGCCCAGATATGTGGACTCAACATTATTATTCAGGTATCTGTTAATTTCAGAATTTCTAAGGAACTACAGATATTTTTAAGAATAAAGTAGGAAGCTTTTTCTTGATTTCAGTTCCCATATGATTTCTCTTTAGAGCATTTGAATAAAGGGCTTCATATTGTAATTTGAACCCTTCTCCCCTTGGAGCATGCAAATATGTAATGTGTAGTGCTTAGTCATTGGAGGGCTTTTGCACATGTTATCTGGGTCTTTTGTTGGTCTGCTACTATATTACTAGGAGTGAGCTTATTACTTTCCAATGCTTACTGTGTCAAATTGTCTGTTAATTATGTAGGTGGATGACTTGGAAGAGGTCAGCGAATATTACCAAAATAGAGGTTACTTCAATGAGTTAATATCTCTCATGGAGAGTGGTTTAGGGTTAGAACGAGCACATATGGGCATCTTCACCGAGCTAGGAGTTCTTTATGCTAGATACCGCCCTGAGAAGCTTATGGAGCATATCAAACTATTCTCAACCCGCCTCAATATCCCAAAACTTATTAGAGCATGTGATGAACAACAACATTGGAAAGAATTGACCTTTTTGTATATCCAATATGACGAGTTTGATAATGCCGCAACTACCATCATGAACCATTCACCTGAAGCGTGGGATCACATGCAGTTCAAGGATGTTGCTGTCAAAGTTGCTAATGTTGAGTTGTATTACAAGGCTGTTCACTTCTATTTGGAAGAACATCCAGACCTCATCAATGATATTCTGAATGTCCTTGCACTTCGTGTGGACCACACACGTGTTGTTGACATCATGCGTAAGGTAGGATCATAACAAAAGTTTTGTTAGATATTAGTTTGTGATTTACCTGCTATAACACCTATGGATATTTTCCCTGTAATGTACTATAGGCTGGTCACCTCCGTCTTGTGAAGCCATACATGGTTGCAGTTCAAAGCAGCAACGTTTCTGCCGTTAATGAAGCCCTGAATGAGATATATGTTGAGGAGGAAGATTATGATAGATTACGGGAGTCAATTGATTTGCATGATAATTTCGATCAAATAGGCCTTGCACAAAAGGTGATGCACGTTTGCTCTTAACGGTGACTTTTTTTTTGTTTCTATTATGGAAAACTGATAGATTATTTATGTATGATGTAGATTGAAAAGCATGAGCTTCTTGAGATGAGGCGTGTTGCTGCTTATATTTACAAGAAGGCAGGAAGGTGGAAGCAGTCCATTGCTTTATCAAAGAAGGACAACCTTTACAAAGATGCCATGGAGACAGCTTCACAATCTGGCGAGCGTGAACTTGCCGAGGAGTTGCTTGTTTATTTCATTGATCAGGTACTAAATTGTTCAGTTTGAAAATGCGTATACAATTAATCTTTTTGCAATATCCCATTTGCTTAGGCTTACTATCATTCTTGACCAACACGTTTTGTTAATTACAAAGAGCATATGAATCATCATGTCTAACATGTTCAGTATGCAGATTGCATGCCAGTGGTGCCTTATGTGGCTCGTGCAATTGTAAATCATGTAGATAAATGGTTTGACACCTATTCAAATTTTTTTTTGGATCAAATCTAGTAACTTTGGTCTCGCACATCAGGGCTTTACAATTAACAATTTATTGAAGGATAACCTTCTAGTGTTCTTGCTTGAGGGTCTAAGCTGTTTCCTTTTAGCTCATAGTTTTCTAATTTATCCTTTCACATAATTTTGCAGGGAAAGAAGGAATGCTTTGCCTCGTGTCTATTTGTTTGCTATGATTTAATACGAGCAGACATTGTTCTTGAACTAGCTTGGATGCACAACATGATTGACTTTGCCTTCCCATACGTCTTGCAGGTTCACATTTTGTCTATGTTGCTGATTTGTATCACTCTTTTTCAGTTGATATGTGTTATTATTATAACAACTTTGTTTATATTCCTGGATATTGCCTCTCCCATCCCTGATTGTTTTGCTGAGAATCATGCTAGCTTGCTTAAACCCCAATTTTCTTTAAAAGTGAATTTGTTTGTCTTTGCCAAGTCCAGTAGTTTATAGGTTGCAGTTTTAAAACAGGTGCTTTGAACTGCTTTTAGATGAATGTTGGGGTTTAAGATTCATATTGATAAAATGATAACTGAAATAAGGTTAACATGAGTTACTACTATGCTTAGTTAATTAAGGCCGTGGATGGTCTTATGTAATTGTTGTATTGCATGGGATATCCAAAGAATTCTAGTTTGACAATTGAATTTCTCTATTCTTCCTTGGACCAAAATGGATATATTTATTGGCATTCCATCTAGTTCTCTCATTCACTTCTCTTTGCTGTTGTAGTTTATCCGTGAATACACTGGCAAGGTTGATGAGCTAGTGAAAGACAGAATTGAAGCACAAAATGAAGTGAAGTCTAAAGAGAAAGAAGAAAAGGATGTAGTTGCACAGCAGGTAATTATCTTGCCTATTTCCTGTTGAAATTAAAATAGTTTTTGTCGTGACTTTGCAGAATATATCTGATGATAATATCAGCAGTTTCATTGTTCAGATTAATTTGCCATTGATAAGTGATAAACCCTGTTTTTTTAATCATAGTCTTCATTTTTTGGACATTAGAGTAGTACTGATATGAATGTGTTTTCTGTCGCAGAACATGTATGCTCAATTGTTGCCTCTTGCTTTGCCTGCACCACCAATGCCTGGAATGGGAGGACCAGGTTTTGGAGGAAGCTATGGGCCTCCCCCTCCAGTGAGTGGAATGGGGATGCCCCAAATGCCTCCTTTTGGGATGCCACCCATGGGTAGCAGTTACTAACCAGGATGCAATGAGGGCAAGTATAGCATGAATCTGAGATTTTATGGAGAGCAATATAGCTGCTGCTTTCAAATTTTTGTGTAGATTTTCTGTGCGAATTGGATGCAGCATTCTTTTTTTTTTTGCTTCTGGCAGAGGTGTAGATTCTAGTTAATTTCATGTTCCTGTGAAGGTTGTAATAATAGTATAGCAACTAGCAAGTCCTTTTTCTTCCTCGGGTTGTAGCTAAGCCGATGTATTTTCTGGGCTGCTGGTTTGAGCTAGTCGATAAATTTCTGTATTCTAACATTTTTCTTGTATTAAAATTATATAGTCCCAGTATAATACGAAATTTAGACTTTAACAAATTTATATGTGCCTGTCATGGCCTTAGGTTATTTCAGTCATTAAGGTAGTATTATCAAGATATGCCAAACTTATGATCAAGATTCTGAAGAGATATAGTAAAAAGAAGGCTAAAGTGCACTTTTCACCTCTTAAGTTTCAAAAAGTTGCGATTTTGGCCCCTTATTTAAAAAAATTACAATTTTGGCCCCTTTCGTCCTATAATTGCTGAGAAGACGCCACATGTTCCAAAAAAGGGGTCATAATCGCAACTTTTTGAGAAGATAAGGGGTCAAAAGATCATATTTCTCTTGTGTTAGGGGTCAAAAGAGCATTTTTCCCTAAACATAAGGGTCACTTTTGTCATTTTTTTATAGGGGACCAAAATCGCAACTTTTTAAAACTTAAGGGGTAAAAAGTGCACTTTAGCCTAAAAAGAATATTCTGAAAAGATAATTAAATATGATTTGCGAGAAATATAAAGGGTGAGATATTATTTATGTTATGCAATAACTGGTATACACATAAAAATGCTATTCCAATATCAATCTGCGACACTTAAAAGTTAATAATTTTAATTTACTAAATGTTTAATGTAGTTAATATACGTGGTAAGAGCGATTAATGAGTTAATCAAATTAGAAACTCAAATTATCCATCAAATGAACTTTGTTTTATAAGTAGTCCCATTTGAGATTTTTCACTATCAGCATACTTCTAGTTCTAGAAAATAGATACATCATCCGATCCAACCCACTCGAATGAATTTTTCACTCTCCACTGGATGTTTGGATTGGTTTGACTTTGGTAAAATTAGGGAAAGTCATTGTAATTTTAAAAAAAGATTTTTTTTTGGTTTTTTTGAAGAGGTTAAAATGAAATATATTATCAAATCAAAGTGTATTTTCTAACACAAGGTGTACTGGGGAAAGACAACAATACAAAATGAAACTGTACAAGTAAAAAACAAGAAAAGAAATAACTGTTAGCCTGTACCCAGCATGGTGAACGGGGGGTAAGCCACCAATCATGGTAATTGAAGGAAAGTGTAGCAAATTTCGCCTTCAACCACCTAAAGACGAGGGCTTTAATCTTATTCACCACCTAAATTATCGAGCATTCTTTGTTGTTAAAAAACCTGTTATTTCTTGTTTTCCAAATTTCCCAAACTATAGCAAACCAAATGACTTGTGATATTGAGCGGCACATCTTCACGATACCATCACTAACAAAGATTATAATACTATAGTTTTAACAAAATCACGATGATAGCATAATTTTGTTAAACCCACTGGAAATTCAGCATGCGTTTACAAAACCCATTTTTATTCCTCGCTAAATTAGAAAGATAAGGGAATGCTGAAATCCACTCTATAAATTAGGAAGCTACCTTTGTGACAATTGTGAAGCTGATAAGAGTTATTCTTTGTGAACCACTCTATAAATTAGTTAACAATGCTGAAATCCTTTTGTTTCCTTGCATTTTTAATTGGCTTAGGCTACCAAGTTCTTCACCTGTCTTGTCTCATTTGGGAGTAAAGTTTGCTATCTTTAATTAATTTATTAATTTATATAGCTTGGCGGTTAGTAACCACTAATAGAATTGTTGGCAGCACAAGAAATGACTATTTGCTCCTTTACTATTGTCATCACTATATTTTAACCTTCGTCCTCAACCTCCCTTTTCTGTTTTATACATCAATGCTTAACATCATTATTATTCAACAACTAAGACCCTTGATACTTCTCCCGATCCTAGCAAATCGAATACTACACTTTTGGTCATACGTAGTTTGTTACAATTCCAACTAATTAACTAACTACCTTTTAGTTTTGGTTAGGTTATGTTGAGTTTGTTGCACCTGTTTCTACATCTAACTCGTATCAAATCAAATACCCAAATGGCCCATGGTTGTTGACAATAAGTACTTTGAACTTGCTTAGGCTTACCTCGAACATTAAGGTACGTATTTCCCAATCTATAAACACATTTTGGTTGATAAAAAAATATTCAAAATCATATAAGGAACCATTAAACTAATTGATTTGGTCTTGTTCCGAAAAAAAGGACTTGATTCAGTCATATAAAATAAAATAGTATATAATTTTTTCTAACTTTCGTCTCCAACTATATCCCGCTACCAACTTTTTGTATGATGTGATGTGATCAGAGCTGTAAGATGGGAGGATCAGCATTATAATGTTACTCGATTTGTCTAATTTTAATTGTCCTATTTGAATTGTGTGTGGTTACTAAGAAACTTACTAGCTGTGTATCATTTAGCAGTAAAATGAATTTTACTATTTACTGAAACAATGTTATTAATTGTTATTTTCCTGCGAAACAATCTTATTATTTGTTATTTGGTAATATATTAGTCATTTAACATTGAAATATAATAAATAAGAAAAAATTAATTAACGTTTCGTTGATATTTTAATGTGACAAATATTTAAAAAAAAAAATACATATTGCAATTTACAAGTAAGACATTTATAATGAGACAAACACATGTTTTTTGAAATGACGGTGGCACAATCCAGCCTCATCTAATATTTTAATTATTTGTCTAAACAAGTCGACTAAACCTACTTTAATGGTTATGATGAGCCAACAAAATACAATTTAAAAAATATTTGACAAGTCTAATTTTTGATCATTCACAATGTATATATATACTCTTCTTTTAAAGAGTATAGTTTATATAAATCATCAGTGTAACAAAGTTCTACACCTATGTGTTGCAAAACACGTGATTTTTTCCTAAAAAAAAAAAAAAGTTGTTTATTTTAAGTCTGTCTTATCTTTCATTCCTTTTTTTAGCCTAGATAACAGTATTAAGAAACATATTGAATACTTCTATAATGATCAATTAAAATGTTAAATTGAGGGAGGTGTAACAATATGTCTCTATCTAATTCATTTCTTTTGACGAGATTTCTATCAACTTCATACGTATATCGATATCGTACATTTATCGTAAGCTCTTGGTATAGGATTTGTGACTTATTTTGAGTTTATCACGTGAAAAGCTTCCTTCATCTAACATTTTTAATCGCAAAAAACAAAAAAAATTAGTTGGATTAATACTGGCATTGCTTGTGAATAAATCTAGCTAATTAGTTAATTAAAACTAAAAAACTCCTTAATTAAGGAATAAGTACCATATGTTATGCATGTCTAACCGCAATAACAACTTACAGTTACAAAACTCCTTTCTTTCCTCACTCATCCAACACTTTCTAACTATATTTCACCACACTTTAGTAACCGACATCAGTTACAACTTCCTCTTCATTTTGACTTCTCATCAGTTAGTTGGCCTCTCTGGCTCCATCAAAAATCATAATTTTTTTTTGAGGGGTTATAAATCATAAATATTTAATAATTTTCATTTTCAAAAATTAATTAAATTATAATAAAAGTCAAAATTATATTCATACCCATCTAGAAAAAAATGATCACTCCATCCTAACTGCCACCTACAAACTTTCAAATCACGATAATTATTAATTAAGATGATAATTAAATTTAACAAACCGAACTAGTAAAAAATTATCCATCTTAGTTAAGAGTTTATAGGAAAAAACGTTATTTGAGTCAGTTAGATAAAGGTGTGTGGAAGTTACAACTTCCACTATTATTAATCACCCACTTCTTCCAAATCCAATTTCATAAACCCTAATATATAACTATAACCCACCCATAACCTTCTACCTAACTACTCCAAACGAAAAAACACCCAACTTCTATCATTTTTTTCCCGTAGTTATAAACAGAAAAAACAAAAATCAGTAACCGAAGATTCAATTCAATTTAGATTCAGAAAAAGAATGTGTAGAAGAAGAAGTTGAAGAACAGAAACAAACACGTTGGAAGTAGTTACATACACACACAACAAAAACAGTTTCAACTTTTAAGGTTAATAATTACTTAATTCCAATTCATATCTTTCAATTACAGTTTTTCTGTTTCTTTATTCGTTATTTTCTTTTTATTATTAAACCATAATCATCATCATGATCATTATCATTTCATAAACTTAAATAATTTATTTCTTTCTCTTCCGTATTTTCACAAACAGGTAGAAGAAAAGATGATCAGTGCAAATTCCAATTCGAATTCAAACTCAAACGGTGGTGGTGATGAAAACGGTGATAAAGTGAAGGGTTCATGGAGTAAAACTGAAGATGAAACATTGGTGAAACTGGTAAAAGAAAACGGTGCAAGAAACTGGTCGGTGATAAGCAACGGAATCCCCGGTCGTTCTGGAAAATCATGCCGTCTACGGTGGTGTAATCAGCTGAGTCCAACCGTTCAACACCTTCCTTTTACACCGGCAGAGGATAGCATCATCATTCAAGCACATGCACTTCATGGAAACAAATGGGCGACGATTTCTCGTCTTCTTCCAGGGAGAACAGATAACGCGATAAAAAATCATTGGAATTCAACTCTCCGCCGTTGTCGCACGGCGGCTCCTGCAGCGGTTCTACCGGTTACAACGGTTGTTCAAAGGGTTCCAACGGCGGTGCCGGTGATTCCCACCGGTGTGATAACTGGAAAACGTGTGAATGAAAGTTACGACGGTGATTATTATAAGGATTTGTTGAGTCTCGGTACCCGTTATAAACGTCCTTGTGTTGTGGTTGAGAATAATAGCGGGTCACGTGGGTCACGTGAGGGTGAAGAAACGGTAACGGAAGATGATGACGCAGGGAATAAGGGTGTTAACGTGGTTAAGACGTCGTTAAGTTTGTTTCCACCTGGTTTTCTGAAAGAAGAAGAAGAGAGAAAAGAAAAAGAAAAAGAAAAAGAAATTGAAGATTTTGAAGATAGTAATGATGATTTGAAGTTACTGAAAAATGAGAAATTGAGGTCGATGCTTCAGCGCATGATAGCAGAGGAAGTTAGGAATTATGTTGATAACATGCGCCTTGGTGGTGGGTTAGCTCCTGATTCAACACTTCGAAAGTGAAAAAATTTCAGTCTCCTTCTTATTTTGTTTTAACATGACAAGTTTTTAGTTTTATATATTTTTGGAGTTCTATATGACATTTAATTTAATTTTCTTTATGATTTCTTATTAATATTGTCTGGTAAATTTTCTCCCTTTTACGTCATGTTTGGATTTTGTTCAAAAGTTGATTGTATAGCGCAAAAACGATTCCATTTGATGTGAAACTCCAAATTCTATAAATGAAGTTGAGAAGTGACTAGTTAGTGCAATGTGAAACTGAATAATGATAAGTCAATTAAGACAAATGTGAAATATAAATCCTGCATTTCCAATCTGTATGTTGATAGAAAATTAGCAAGTGTACTAACTCGTATCGAAGTAATAAAATTTATAAGATTCGTATTCATATGGATTGTTTCAACTTCTACTCAAGAATATCATTATTATTAAGGATGCTTGTAAAATGGGGGTGCACTGAGGCAATTGGTTTGATTTGCAAGTTAAGAAATAATATGGAGAGGTGACATTATTAGCAAGTGTACTAACTCGTCTACGAAGTAATAAAATGTTTATTTGGAAAGTAGGCTTAAAATAACAAATTGGAGTTAAACATTTCCTGCTTACTTTGACAATTGGAACACCACAACCTGGAATGATTTGCTCAAATTTGAGAACTGGAGAACACAACAGAAGTTCCGGATCACTCAATTAACAAGTCTTTGTCTCAATTTATTTCATAACTGTATACACACGTTTTTTTTTGGAGTTGATTGATTTTTTTTTTGTATCAACTTGATTGAATTTTTTTTATTTATATTTTTTTTTCATTTTTGAATTGAGACAATGTGATCTATTTACTCATGTTCTTTGTATCCCTCACCCCAAACTTAAAATGTTGCTATCCCATGAGCAACCGCCAACTTAGACTTTTGCAAACACATAATAATTGCCCAACTCCAAAAATAGAGTTGATATCCAAAAGTCTCTAGGCTTGTAATATGGTTTGTCACGGAAACAACGGGGTCTAACCTATTGGCTCAAAAGTTGGCTTAAAAATGGAAAAAATTCAATGCAACAGGTAGGCTTCAAAGGCTCAAGGTACAAGCACTTTGCCTTTAGTGTGTAAGAGATGTAACCAACATAAAGAAAATTCGCAAGTCCTAGAAATAGTATCAGCATGGAACACTCATATTTGTGAAAATTGTAAAACAAAAATTTGGCTTTGGAACTTACAAGTTGAGGTTTATGGAAGTTGTCAAATTTCTCACTGCCGTACACTTCAACAAAGGAACCTCATGCAAGCTCTACCACCTTGAACTTTTGCTAAACCATTGATGAACAAATGCTACTAGACTGGTAAAATTCAAGAAAAAAGAAAGTTCATTAATAATAAACAAGTGCAGATGCAATTATAAAACATAGGGGAATACAGAATTCATAACACTAGCAACAGTCATATAAACTCTTGAATCAATTATATTGGGTCAGAATCATAAAAGCATTAAGAACGATTTACACTGAATAAACTATAATGACATTCATAAAGATTAAGAGTTACAAGTTACATAAACATGAGATAGAACATAATCATCTCTTGACCTAATCACAAAAGATGTAGCTACCCATGGCTATAGCACAAATAACTAATGTAAAAGAAGGATTCATTACATGAAATTGATAACCGGATATGAGTTTTGGTGGTCTCCCACCTTCTCTCCAGATCTCCAGCTCCAAAAGTCAGTTTCTTTCTCCAAAATTTCGAACTCTTCCTTCAGAAAACAACTTCCCTTTTATAGGAAAATTCCCAGAAACGCTAAAATCGTACTCCGATCCTGTAAATTGGAGCATGATGGCTTCACTTAATTCAGATCACAGCTGGCGCGTCTGCTAAATTGGAGCCCGATTTTGTCCCATCGGAGCACGATTTTTTACGAGACAAAATGTCTCAAAGTTGCACGAAAATCGTAGCCCGATGCTTAAAATCGGAGCACGATTTCTTCTTTGCTTGCCAAAATCAAATGTGTCATTTGTAACTTCTAACTCATGCAAAATCACCTGAACTCAGCTTAAAAGTACATAAAAACTATAACAAAAGTGCTATATGACCTAGTGTATCATAGGTGGATGTTATGTTTATAGCCTATACTATTAATAGAAAACTGTTTAAATAATTTCTTATTATGTAGATATTTCCACAGATATATTTAGAAGTAAAATAACAAATGATTTAAGTTGTATATATTGTCGGTGTATAGAAATTAAAGCTTAGACAATAACGGGGCTCAGTGTTGATTATGAGGTTGTAACTAAGGAATATGGCTAGAGGAATGGGAGAGTTCGTAGATCATATTTATAGAGATGCTAATTTGGGAACCTTTCAAGAGTCTAGTTTGATTTTATATGAACGTCCTCCGGATTGATACGATGAGAGTTCGTACTATTTGTTTAGCTTCTATGTCGTTTATTTCTCCTTCTAGGTTTCCACTCCTTCCTCGATAAAAAAAAATAATAGTAAAATTTGTATATACCGTCATCTAATCAAACCACTTCACAAAGTTTAGTTGAATACATTTGTTAAAAATACACATAGAAGTCAATATCCTTAACAAAATAACATCTATAAGAAAATGACATCATGTAAGATTTGATCGAGTATATGTTTGGGTTCACTCTGATTTAGTTGCAACCTCACACTATAGTATCTGCAAAAATTATGATTCTATCAATTCTTCTGTGAATCCAACATACCTTAAATGCATGTGTAATTTTTTTACACTTAATGATATTATAAATTTATGATGGCACAACGTGATTCTATCAATTCTTCCGTGAATCCAACATACCTCAAATGCATGTGTAATTTTTGTTACACTTAAATGTTATTATAAATTAAATGTTTTTCACCAACATAGTGCGACACTAGTGGTCCATGAATGGATCCCTAGCTAGTGTGTATGGCAAACATATTTTAAGTTGGCAGGAAAGCTCAAATATGCTTACGTGCTTGAAAAATTGTTTGTAGGAAATCATGATGTCTATATACTTTAATGAGAAAACATAGTTTGTTTTGATCCTAGCAGGCTCAAACATGCTTACGAGCTTGAAAAATTGTTTGCAGAAAATCATGACCTCTATACTTTAATGAGAAAACATAGTTTTGATCCTAGTAAATGGTAAACTAAATATGAGATATTGATACATGCACATAATCTGTAATGGTCAAAATGTAAGGTGCAGTGGCACACTATGAGTAACTCACAATGGTGTGGCTCGTAAAAAACATTCATCATCATATGAATGCATTCCAACTGTGAATGAGCTTTTCAACATGAGAACTCGTTTTATTTATTTATATCACCGTTATATTACGATGACTACGTGTTGAACTGACGATCATGATTTCTTAAGTTTGAAGATAATTGCATATATAAAACTGCTTATATAAGCAAATATATATAGGTGTTCTTAAGAACCAATTGAAGTTAATTGATCTCAATCAAATTGAGGTTGATTATAATTTTTGGAGTGAATAGCCAAATGCCCACCAATTTATTTGGTGTTTTGACTTTTTAGTCCTTCAGTTAAAGTAGACGACATGACTGTTTAACTCTTTACATGGCAACATGGACTTTCATCCATCTCATTACCACATCGCATGGATTCATTTTGGCAAATGATAGGTTGACATTGTGGCAAGGTTTTTTATTAAAAATTTGTTGGTAATAATAGAATAAAAAATAATATATGGTCTATCAATCTCCTCAAACCTATCTCTCTCATATGCGCTCTCTATTCCATGGCAAATTATGGAATTGACATAATTTTTTAATATTAAATTTGTCAACTAGAGGGTGGTAGAAGATTGGTAACCGGCAAGAACACATAAGGGTGTCAATGTATAAGAGCTCGTTTACTTTGGGGAGCATTCGAATTGTTCTCACATGTTTTTGTTGCAAGTTGTAACAATGGAGTAAAATGAAAACATTACTCAGACGCGATATGATATCATTTTGTTAGAGAGTTAAACAAAATATCCTTGAGAATGTAACTAACTATGTCAAATGCATTATCAAATAGGGATTTAGGCTTTCCATCATCTAATTTACCATTGAAATTCTTCTATTCTCAACTTAACGGGTGGGTATCTTCCACTCTGGAAAATGCTAAATCCAATTTTGAATATAAACACAAAAACTTCAATAAACTGGTAATCTGGTAGACCAAAGTTTACTAAATAGTGTTTCAATTTCAGTATCAATTACACAAGTCGACCAAATAACCAGACACACACAAAGTCGATTTTTTCTAATATTCTAAAACGGATTCGGAATATTTTAGACAATCTAATATTCTAGTATCTTTATAAATCATCGCAAATTAATCTCTAGATTATATAATAAACAATTTCTTGTCTACACCACCGACATAAATCCATTCATATTTTATTCACACCAAGTGAATAGGAATTAAAATGCTAACATTGAGTACCTGTTAATTATTCGTATCGTATAAATCATCTTATACGCAAACTGCTGTATACAGTAAACTAAGCAACTTATACTCTCCAATCACACTAAACAGCCCAGTGGTAATAAACCGAAACAAAGTTCAGCTCAAAATCCAAACAGTGCTAGAAAAGAAAATGCAAAATCAACACATTGAAAACGGCAATGCAGCCGTCTTACGGATGCAATTTTCCATGTTGCAAATACAGAAGTATGGTAAAGTTCAGCTGCATTGCAGTAACAAGTGTATGTTTGGTTCTATATTGACAAAAATTGATTTTAAGTGAATTGATTATGTAAAAAAGTCAAAGATAAAACCATTTATGTTTAGATCCATTAATGTAAAAGAGAGTTGAACAATTTTGAGTTTAAAATCATTCCCAAGCTCAAAAGTTACAATTTCCAGAAATAATATCAATTCTGGATGCCAATCAATTCTACTAAAAAGCAACCAAACATGTCATAATCATTTCTACATTTCTAGGATCAATCTTGGTCCTTTTAAGGTGAAACCAAACACAAGCCAATGAATTTCTTTGATATGAAAAAGTAAGGAAATGAAATGTGAATAAGTTATACTTCAGTCAAAAATTATCACAGTAGTTACTAGCCGATAATAAAACCGAATATAGCGAGATTCAAAGGCACGTACAGAAATAAATAAATGCTTAAACCAAAACTAATGAGATGATTAAGATGTAAAACCCATAATGTATCAAAACATAAGAAGGAACAAAATTATTAATAGGATTCATTTGACAACAAAAACATAACAAGGAAACAACAAGAAACCAAACTACGATCGATTATCCAAAGCTCACTACTTAGATCTCTGTCTCATCTTTCGGCGCTTCCTCTTCAATCTCCTCATACGCTTCTTCTTCCACTGCAAAAAAAAAAAAAAACCAGTTCAAATCAGATGCAGAAAAATTAAGATAAAATCAGAGTAAGTGATTATAATTCATTTGTAAGATGAGTAAAGTGGTGAAATAGTTTACCTTGGCTCTCATCTTGAACGGTGCTTTGCTTTGTCGTAAACCTAGTTGATGGCCGCTGAAAGATGAAAAAGACAAGGTTGCAACGATTTATAGGGAAGATAAGAAACCCTAGCAGATAATAAGCAGGTAAATGGGCTTTAATCAATTGGGCCTATTTTCTATTTTTGGTGGGCTTTTAACTTTTTAAAAATTGCTGTTCAGACTTGAAACAAAGCTAAAACACACCAGAAAGACACATATATGCCCCTCGGTGGTTAACTGCCGAAGGAACTAACTGGAAGTAGTTAACTTCCGTAGAGTCCATTGGCAATTAACTGCCGCTGAGATTACTTGTACAAGTTCCAGGCATAACCAACATTACTCTCTCATCTGTTATCACTCTCAACTATCAATCTCTCTCTAAATCTTTACCAAAATCACCCAATCTCATTTTTTCGAAATTCATCCAAATTTATTCAACAAAACCACAGGTAAGTAATCATAGACTATTGAAATACATTTTAGTTGTTATACTTAGTGTAGAGATTTATAGAGGGTGGAATACAAATGAAATATTAGGCCTCATAATTCGTGACATGGTATCAGAGTCTATCAGGTCTATCGTTGGGCTTCCTGCATCATCCACACTTCAGGTCCATTGGATCGGGTTGAAGCGTGAGAGAGTGTGTTAGCAGCCAACACTCAATGGATGAATTTAGTCTCACATCAGATATATATGATTCTTGAGAAGTGTTTATAAAGATGAAAGACACTTCTCACCTTCCAAGCCGATTTTGTAAGGATGAATTAAATCCCGGTTTTCGTGACAATTTACTGAATTAGGTCTCACTCATCTATTCTATTTCTCATAATAGACGGTAAATGAAGTTTGATAAATGGAACAAATTCGAAGTCATAAAAAACACATGTTCAAAAATTAAGAAACTACTTGAAACAACTCATTTGAGTTGGTTTTATGACGTTGACTTAGAATCTTGGAATGTGCTGCTGTTAATTACTTAGTACCCTCCCCGTTCGACCTCATATGCTAATACAACATAGCCAACAACCATAACTCTGACCCTAACAGTTGATACGCAACCCTAATCGTCTAATGAAGAAGAAAGATGAAAAGCGGCAGCTACGGAGACCGGCCGATAGAATAAGCAGTTTACCGGACGATGTTCTTTGTCGCATTCTCTCTTTTGTCTTAACCCAAGAGGTTGTTGCCACAAGTGTTTTGTCGAAGAGATGGACTCATCTCTGGCGCTATATCGACAATATCAATTTCAAATACATTGAAGTTGATAGCATTGAATCTTATTCCAAATTTAACAATTCTGTTAAGTCCGTTTTGATCTCTCGAGATGCTGCGGGCAGTGGTTCTCATTCCATCAACTGTTTCAGCCTCGACATTGAATACAGTAATCCTCATCTTGCCTATCATCTCAGTTTTCCCAACGTCGTTGAATGGATCAACATTGTTGTTCAACACAGACTCAAGCATCTTTGTCTCCATCTCCATGTTGTTGACTTTATCGATCGTGTTTATCTTGCTAATGATGACTATGACGTTGATAATGTTGATGTTGCTGGTGGTGATGTTGTTGATAATCACCGCTTACCCAAATTGCCTATTAGCATCTTCACATGCAAAACCCTAGTTAGTCTCGACCTCTATCGATTCTCTGTCAAGGGTTTTTTTTCTTCTTCCATTTGATTTGGATTTCCATCACTCAAAACCCTTTGGTTGAGTGATATTCACTTCGTTCAAGATCGAGATTTTATCTTGCTTCTACTTGGATGTCCAGTTCTTGAGGATCTAGAACTATTCCGTATAAAATTGCATTATGATGAGGAGGACTCTCTTGCCATTCAACAATTTAAAAGCTTAAGCTTACCCAAATTGATTAGAGCAGATATCACTCAATGTGTGTGTTACTATTTTCGGTTGAAATTACTTTCTACTTCAGAGTCTCTGTGCTTGGATATATTCAAGTTGTACACAAAAAACAACAAAGTCTACCAGGTATGTTTTATTATGAATGCAATGCATGCTACCTCAATCTATGTAGCACAGATAACCAACACATGTTGTTGGTATGGGATACTAGACATTGATCATCTTATTACATTATTGGTATCAACATGTTAGTGTCGGTATCGGGGTTTCATATCTTCAATTGAATACAATACGCTGACGAAACAATGTGATTTATGTTCTTTTTTCTTTGGGAAATTTCGACCTAATTTGTTGATGTCTTTCTATATATTATAGGTGCCCCAGCCCCTGCCCCCATTTGTTGATATTCCTAACTTTCATAATTTGACCTACTTGGAGCTCCACAATAGTTGGCCTTTGGTAATACAAGTTCTACAACACTGCCCTAAGCTTCAAAATCTCAAACTTAACAAGGTTTGTTAAGTTTAAGAATAATATTTGGTTTATCTTATCTTAACAAATCTTTATTTTTTATTGAATGATTTGACAAATCTTTATGTTTTGTTTTATTCTTTGTACAATAAATAGGAGTCATACACAATCTCATATGCAGCAATGGGAACTGAAGAAGATTGGGTGGACCAGTATTTGTTCCACAATGCCTTTTATCACACCTTAGAACTTGCACCTTCCGGTACCATGTATGCCTAATAGGTCAACTTACGTTGGCAAAATATATTTTGAAGAACGCAAATTTTTTACAATCCATGACAATCTCGAGTGAAAATGAAAAACTGAAATTGGCCCCATGCCCGAAGGCCTCTGCAACATTTCAACTTTTAGTTGATAGCATTAAATTATTGTAAGCAGTAGTTTCTCTATTCTGCCTGTTATTTCTTTACCTTCTCCTATGCAACTGCTAGATTTGGTGGTTTGAACTATGAGCTGTTATGAAAGTCATGACTTTGTCTCATTGCACAAGTTAATAAAAATATCTTCAAATGATTTACTTGGTACTTATCTTCCTGTTTATTTATTTATTAACCTGTTTATGACTTCAATTAGATCAACTCTTCTCCATTTTCTAGGCACTTGTATGCTAAATTCAGATTAAATAAGTAGTTCTTTTCTCAAAGAAAACCTTGTGTTTCTTTTGAATGTACTCTACAGCTTGCTCAATTGCTCCCTCGTATTCTCCAATATACCTAGCAACTGCTGAGACACCTTGTTTTGACTGTGAAGTATCCTCGCTTTCTCCTTCCATCGTGACTGAGCATCGTCCAGATCACTGTCCATACATTTGCTTCAAATATCACTATAACCCTTCAACAAAATCTTATTCCAAACCATCCTCCCCCGCAAGCCTTTTCCCCTGCTGCTCCTCCTACCTCACATTCTGCCAGCAAAACATATGAAGGATCTGCTCCTGACCTGTCAAATTTAGACAAGGTTTCCCATGGTGTCTCACTTACTTGCTCCGTCTTTATTTCCTTTCTCTTGCTTAGATATAGTTGGAACTGACTAAAAAATTTGTTTGATGCCGACAACACATTTTTTAATCATCCTTTTGAAGTATTTGTTCAATATTTTTGTTTAGTATTAGAACGATTCGTATTGAATGCGGGAATAGTTTCTAATTACCTTTAAAAGCAACATTTGTTGCATCAGTTCATGAGTTCCGGACTTCCGGTCACTTGACTTGCTTTAATGTCTAAACACCTTGTTTCCCCCTTCTTTTGTGCAGCTTCTTCAGGCGGTAATTTCCACAGAGAAATCTTGCTAATCAGATTTTATATGCTATTAATTTCTTTTGTTTTTCTCAATGACATGGAGATGTTGCCTAATGAAGGATCTGCAAGCCAATATAGTGGTTCAACAGAATTTGTTCAGACAAAGGAAGAAGCTTACGACAAATTTTAATGATGTCTATATTTTGATTCTGGTATGCAATCACGTTGTAAAGCTTTGGTGGGTTAAGGCCAAAGACAGAAAGAAACATTCCTTGTATTTGATCAGGTGTAGAAATTTCGAAGAACTAATCGGTTCTTTGAACATATGAATCTGTAAAGCATCTGCTATGATATCCGGTTCAGAGATTAGTTTTTTTTCACACTTTGCATCTTCCAAAAGAATAGGTTGGAAATTAAATCAAGTATACTTTGTCATTAAGCAAATGTTTTTTTATTGGACCAAAATTGCATGCATAATTTATTCTTTGCATTTTCTTAGCTATTATTATGTTTGCTTAGCTAGTCGCCAGTAAGAGTAGTGTAATCACCGGCTATAGTTTACCACTGTTTATTTTTTTGGCTTAAACCTAAAGAAATTAAATACTTCTAAGCGTATAAAAGGCCATCTCCCCCCCTAAATTGTGTTGAATTAAAGAGTAAATTAATTCTTTTCCTCTCAATTCTCTTTGTTTATTGTATTTTTTTATTTTGTGTGATTATGCACACTGATATCAAAATACAATTTTATCCAATCCAAAGGGTAGATACATATAGTCAATAAAAAGTATAGAAAGGGCCAGAAGTTAAAAATTGTTTATTATCTAAATGCAATAATAATTTTGATAGTTTTTCAAATTGTCTATCTGATACTTAGAAACCATAGACTCCACAGACCATCTTAAATTTTGATAGTTTTTCAAATTGTCTAGCCTTCAACACGGCCCTGACTTAATACTAGAGTGATCTCCCATGAGGAGAACTATCTATGATATTCCTTGAGTAAGGAGGATCAAATGTTAGTCTCCAAATGCATGCTTTTCTGAGTAGTGAAGGGTTCCTTTGAAGTAAGAACTTAAGTGGTGGCAATGTCACGAGTCTTACATTGAGTAGATAAAAGTGTTGATGGACTTAACTCCTTACGATTATGGTTTCGTTAAAGAGAGGGGCCACAAAAATGGCTACTTATAGATTGAATTAATGTACTCTACCGAATACTTACAAGTGAGTGAAATCACGAGTGAAAATGACTACTATTAATCTAGTACCAATAGAGTGAAAGTCGTGTAGATGTAGAAGGTTAAAAATGTGTTATCTTGGAAGTCTTACACTTGGGTAGATAAAAATCTTCAATGTGTTACTTAAGCCAGGAGAATCTCTAACCTAACCAATCAATCCTTTATGTTGAACTCTCTTAATGTACTTTAGTCCTAACTTGTAACAAATACACATTCTCTGTACCATGAATTTAGTTTTAAAATAAACATCAAAGGTTGAGGGACTAAGTAATATAAAGTAAAATTAATGCAGAAGTAATGTGAAGTGAAAACCCACTACAACTAACTAAATAAATAAAGATTTAAAGATTATGACTTATAATTGAATAATTTTGACATAGATTAGTAAAATAAATAATATATTAATCGGAAGTATAGATGAATTATGGGCATAATCCGTAATGGGTACCTCGTGATTAAACAGTATATTATATAAAGACTGAAATAGAAGTCTTGCAGACATAAAGTTATGGCAACAACATTAGAATGAACAGATTAAAAAATGAGAAAGAAGAGAGCTGCGTCGAGTTTGAGTTTTCTTATCCTAACTAGTGAAAAGTCTCCCATTATCATGCACAAAACATGTCTCAACAGAGCAAGCCAATGCTGACTCATAAGAGCAACAACATTAGTATTTAAATTTAAACTTACAATGTCAAACATATATTTAGTGTTATGGGGAATTATACGACCTAGCTAGCTTTATCAACCCCAGCCGCCCTATACTTTTTCATTATGCAACGTGGTTACAGAACTCAATTATATGTAAAATCTGTTTTTAGCTTTAAAAAAAAAAATGAAGAATCACTTTGAGCTTTAGCATACAAATATGTATAAAAAAAAGTGTACAAAAATAATTTGTTAGAGATGTATTTTTTGATATATTTAAATGAACGAGAGTATCAGTGAAGAAAGAGGCTCCTATGAACTTTCTTATAGATCTACAAGATAGAAGATCAACACTTAGACATGCGGATGTTATGGTGTACGGATGAGTAGGAGGAAAACATGCATGTGTAGATTTGACTGAGGTTTCACCACATGTTGGATTAGAGGTCAGGGCTTTTACAGTTGGACAGGCAGCCCTAAAAGCTGCGTCAAGCAAAGTGGCCAAACATGAGAAAGCGTGTTCTGACAATCAACATGCTTTTATACCATTTGTTTTTGACACTTTCAGTTTCCTAGCACCAGAGGTTGTTGACCTTCTACATATAGTTCAAAGGGTCATGCGTAACAATGTCATGTCTCCCAGGTCCATGAATGTTGTGTTTACAATGATTGATTTTGTCATCCAAAAAAGTCTAACGATGCAGCTTTTGTCTGGTTGTCTTATATTCATGTGTAAGTAATTCTTAATATATATAAAGCATAATTTTGGTTAAAAAATATTGAATTGAATTTTAAAAACAATAAATTAAATAAAAACATAAGTTTATATAAAAATGACAGTTTAAAAGGAACAAATGAAGTATATTTATAAGGATTTTTTTTTTAAAAGACAGTATATTAATAGAGATTTTATTTTTTTTGGAAAAGACAGTGTATTTATAAAGATTAATTTTCATACGTTGTCAATATGAAAAGTTTTACACGGGTAAATCACAATTGCTGTGTGAATTTAGAAAAGCTAAGCTTACGCTTCTATGATTTTAATGATATGATTATATTTGACAATGTAATATAGTCGAAATCTTAACTTAATTTCAGGGAACGATTTTGTCAATTATTTTTTTTTTCCACATCATCTTCGTCCTTTTGTATGTAAATTTTTAAGATTCAAATTTATGATTTTCTTTTAACATGAGCTCTTAGTGTTCAAATCTATGATTCTACACTCGTGTTTTTGCTTTTAGTGTTCAAATTTATGGTTCTACATTCGTGTTTTCATATGAATCTTAAATTTAATGCTTAAAAATTCATGTGAAAACATATCATAAAATAAAAGTGACGAAAAAAGATGAAATAGGAGCACTCTTTGCATTAATTGTTTAACAAAATTAAGCTATAACATTGTGGTGGTTAAAAGTAAAATACGCTGCATTCTCTTTTGATTATCATTTTTGACGGCTTAACCCAATTTTGTGCTTGAGTGCTATCACTTAGTTTGTAATTTGATTTTTTCACTTGTTTGTTTCATCACCTAAACTTTGTACTACCTCCGTCCCTAACTATAAGACCCTTTTGAGAATTTTTTTAGTAACTTTTTATAAGACCCCTTTGTTATTTTCAACTACATTAATTATTTTTTTACTTGCATACCCTTATTTATTATACATTTTTTTCTTCAATCAACAATAAATAACATGTTGAAAACATAAACTATTTCTCTTTTCTTAAAGGATAAAATTGTAAAAACAATAGTGATTACAAATAACTTTAATACAAATTTCAACTTCCTTAATTCCCGTGATTTTGACAAAAGGGTATTTATGCCTAATGGAAAGGATCTTTACCCCTTATATAGAAACGGAGGTAGTAACACTTTTATTTAACCTTTTTTTTCCGACACACCTTGTATTTTTGGTATTTAATTCAATTTTAGCTTCTGAGAAAAAAGTTATCTGAAATTAAACTATGAAAGGAGTGTAATTTTTTCTATAAAATATCTAAAGGGTATAAAGATTTAAGCCCACGTGTATATCCTAAAAATAAAAGAATAAGAATATGAAAAGAAACATAAGAAAAAGTCCACTACCTTGGACGCTTGTCACATGCAAGGGAATTTCTTGGGCACCCCTTTCCTTTGGCATGATTCAATGAATTATCAAATTTTTTAAACTTTAGAGAAAGGAACTACTATAAGCAACAGCACATTTCAAATAAAAAACAATAAACCATTTAAGATCGAATCATACTTTATGAAGCATCAAGCATATTAATTATTTATTTGTCAAAAAAGTATATTAATTATTTACATTACTATATTACTAGGGGAGTTATTTATATTTGTTATTCTTCACTTTTTAAAGAATAAATTTAATACTCTTTCCCCTTAAAAATAATAATTAATACTCTATTTTTGGTAGATTCATAAATTTAATTTTCTATCAATTAAAATTTTCTTTTTATTTATTTCCATCTACGCTGTTTTTTTTTCTTTGACACGTTGTCTGTGTACAATGCTCTTAATTAATTATTAGGTGAATATGAACATACACAATTGTAACTTAAGAAGAATGGTCTTGAACAAATCATTTATTCATTAAATTCTTTTTTAAGTAGTTTAGTAGTCAAAATTTCATCTTTTAAAATAAATAAACGATAGATTTTAGGTTTGAATCTCGATCTTTATATATTAGAGTGTTTTAATCAATTGAGCTATAATTATGTGCACCAACATTTATTCATTTAAGAAAATGCATAAGAGTTATTTTTCATGTTTTGTTACTTTGACAAATAACATTTTTCGAGCTAGAACTTCATTCAAAAGTAGTCATTAAAATATAATCAATTTTTTAATTCATCTATTAAAATTTAATTTTTAATACATGAATTACGATTTAGTTCTTATATACTCTGTATGCTCTTTTCTCTTTTGTGACACCATGACTCAACTATAATCGTTAGGTTAACAATCATGTATGACTTTAATCAGTGGCGGAGTCAAAATTATTATAAAGTTTAGGAAAAAAAATTGCAACATATTTATAGGGGTTTAGATAAGAAATTGTAAGCAAATAACAAAAAATCTAAAGAAATTGTCCAATTTATAAGAGTTTATATAATAAATTTAGGGGGATTTACATAAGAAATTGCAAAAAATTTGAGCCGGAGATCTGAGCTAGCCGGCCTTAAAACCACCACTAACTTTAATCATGATCACTTCTAAAACTACATGTGATTCATTGTAATTTGTTGATAACATAAAACCTTTTAAATCGTCAATGCATTAAAATTAAATCATTTAGAAGAATCACTTTGGTCCTTGAATGAGTAACAAATAGTCATAATAGTCCTTCAATGTATCGAAATTTCAAAATAGTCCCTGATTGTGCACTTTGTTAGTCAAAATAGTCTTTAATATTAAAATATTCCGTTAATATTGTCATATTAATCCTTCAATAGACTTACTTATTGTCATATTAGTCCTTATACGCACTTATTTATTGTCATTTTAGTCTTTATATCAAAAGAGTTATTGTGAGTATTAATGGATTATTTAAGCTTTAGGGACTATTTTGACTAACAAAGTGGACAATCATATACTATTTTAAAAAAATTATACATTGAAGGACTATTTTGACTACTTGCTACAAATCCAGGGACCAAACTGACTATTACCCCTTTAATTTTTGATGAAACAATATTTTATTAGATTTTATTTATCTTTTTGACTGCACTTTGAATTTTGAAACCTTTTACGTCAAAAGAAGTGTTTGCAAAACCAATTTTTGCTTTCAAAATTTGTAAGAAATGCGTGTATATTATAGATAAAATAAAAAACAAGAGAAATATAGACAAATAGACATGGTTTCACTTTCTTGTGTTCCTTTTATCTTTATCTGTTTGGGATGATTTTGCCTTAACATATTCTCCTTCTGACATAAACAAAATGAAAGCAACAATATGGTTCCTTTTTCAAATTAAATTTCCAACATAAAGATAGTTCAAACTAAAGTTCACAAATTTCAATCCAAAATAATAATTCACTATCATTAACATCTCTAATATTGCTTCTTAGATTTACATTGCTCGGAACAAATTATTCTCCAAAAACATGTAAATTACTAACACTAAACAAGATTAAAGAGGAAGATTATATCTAATAGGTGGTTCTTGAATCAAAATCTTAGGAAACTCTAAATCAATCTTAAGAGAAGCTCTACACAGTGGACAACTAGAATGGTTCACAAGCCATGCATCAACACATTCACAATGAAAATAATGATCACAACCCGGTAACACTTTCACCTTCTCACCATCTCTAAAAGTGCTTAAACAAATGCAACATTCCGTTTCCTCCAATGCATGGTTTGAAGTATTGGATTGGTGTAGTATGATTGGCAGCTTCTTGATGGCGTCGGCGTCGAGTCCTTCGGATTGAGAGGAGAATGTGGACGTGTGAGATGGCGCGTGGGGAGTGTGGTGGGTTTGGAAGAGCCAGCGGGCGCAAAGGAAGAGTGCTGTGAAGAGGATGATGATGGTGAAGATGGCAATGAAGAAGAGGAATTTGTGGCCTTTGACTTGGAGTGGTTCGTCTTTGGGTTCGGGGTTGAAGGTCCAGTCGAATGTTTTGATGTTAGGGTTTGACATGGAGGATACGGTGGTTGTTGCGGCGGAGAACGGCGGTGGTGGTGTGTGAAGGAAGTGAGTGAGTGAGGGGAGTGGGGTCTTGTTTTTGAGTGGGTGATGAGTTGTGTTGTGTTGTGGGAAAGAGTGAATATAAGCATTATTTATAGTTGCTTTTGGTGATTAGGTGGATTTGCTAAGGAATCAGTAATGGTAAGATTTTGGGTAAATTTTATTTTTCTTGTTATTATAAAAGCATCTATCAATTCAATTCAAACCAACACCGTGACATGACGGAAAATTAATCAATATTGTATTAAGACTACGGATAATATTGTCACATTCAAATGGCGAAATTATAGAGAAACATGGAAAAAATTATATTAATGTATGATTATTATTTTGATTGAAAAAAATTATCTAGATAGATGATTCAAGGCAAAAATTACGATTTACAACCAATCATCAATGATGGATGATGAAAAAGATACAAAAAAGTCTTTCTCTAAAAACTAGAACGATCTCCTTTGCTATGTAATATAACTTTTTTCTTGAAAAAAAAGTGTTGGGGTTTGAACTTATTAGGTCATGACGTGTAACTTAATAATTTTGAAATTTTTACCAATTCAATTAGGACGGGTGGACAAAAAAATTATAGTGTAACTTTTTTATTTCGGTTATTAGGAAAATTATCCAACGTGATTTATACCTATATATAAAGATGATACATAATTTTGATGTAGTAATTTTCTTTCAATTATATCCTCAACTTGTAATCAAAATGTATATTTTTTATAATATTATTTAAATCTTTAATTAAAAAGTAGTTAAATCTCTTTATAATGTGATCAATTCCACTACAATAAAAACACTATAATGATATTTAAGTTTATCCTCTCTAAAGGAACGAGCGGGACTCAAACAAAAAAAAACTCACATTTAATGATCTTCTAATATGATTCCGATACAAAGAAGTAGTTTATTATTTTTAGTAAATTTTAATAAAATATTTAAAAATATTCCACTTTTTATTATTATAAATTCATTTTATTACTATAAAATTTGCAAATACCATTTTTGAAAGATCCACATTAGACACATCCTTAATTCTTTTTTTTATTTTTAAATAAGGCACATCCCTAACTTGCAAACAAATTTAATATTTAAAGGTTTTTAAGAATGTCATTCAATTTATTCAAAAATAAATGTCATTCAATTAATTCTGATCTTATCTTATTCCTTTATAACCCCTTTTATTTACTTGGCAGTTTTTTTTTTGTTACTTTACTTTTACTTGGCAGTTTGAGGATAATAATTA
>Ga0228710_1001396_pt1 | contig 36017 bp, 14 predicted proteins | sample MedpolnodulmetaG_FD_177995 | JGI IMG/M metagenome (GOLD analysis project Ga0228710, IMG submission 177995) | Root nodule microbial communities from Medicago polymorpha collected in Santa Monica, California, United States - pink nodules | ecosystem: Host-associated > Plants > Roots > Nodule...
AAAAAAAAAAAAAAAAAGAAATAGAGGGAGAAAAAGTGATATGGTGTGAGGAAATAGGGAAGTATGGAGCGGTATTTATAGGTGAGAATGGTAGTATAGGTTATAACAAACATAAATGTGGTCAAAAAAACGTGTGAAATTTGGTATAAAAAAAATGTGTGGATTGAATGTTGAATAACCGACTAAAATCCAAAAAACGTTTGTTCTTCAGTTCTGACCACCGGCCAACGTGCGTGAGTTAACTCGCGCACATGTTAGAGGTGCGTGACTTAAGTCACGCAGAACATATAAGGTGCGTTAGTTAAGTCACGCAGCGTGACTTAACTAAGGCAGGGGCATTTTCAACAAATCAGCTGGGTGGAGCGAAATGTGTTGGGGGAAGAGCAGAAATCTATATTGTTTTTGTCCAATAAAAATAGAGAAAAAGTGGTTGTCACAAAAGTTATACAAAATTGGTTGTACAAAATCACTCCTCTATTGAGAAATCATATTGAGAATCGATATTTCTTACCAAGCTTTTACTTCACGAAAACGCAGATAATCTAATTTTGAGATTCTTTAAACATTGTCTAAGAAATATACGATTTATTATTTATATTATTTTTGAAAAAAGATAAATTTATGAAAGTTTTACGATTTTACCAATAAAAATGAATAAGTATACCAACTTTAAGGCAGAGTTCAATCGTAGACAAGCAAATGAGGTGATTCATGAGTAAGCACATGCAACCTCATTTAAAGCTAACTCTCAATTATTTATTGATGTATGGCCTTGTATTCGTGACTTATTATCTTCTTTTTTTTGGTAGTGTCATGACTTATTATCTAATTATATGAAATGAATTTTCTCCCCTAAAAAATACAAAAGAATAAGCAGAATAATATCTTTAAGCAATATAAAGCGCTTTTCTTATTGGTGGCTAAAGACAAAGAATATGTCTTTTGTTTTTGGGTATCAGAATTGGTGGTCTAGTCCTTTTACTTGTTGAAAATTGCTCTTCTTCGAACAAAAAAGGCTCACTCTTATACAAACTGACCAAAATACTCCACACGTGAGTTAACTCACGTTCGATAAACTGAAGTATAACCTACATGAGTGAACTCACGTAGGATGTACCAATATAGCGAAGGTGACTTAAGTCACGTTGGGTTTAACATCTGCGTGTTTGGGAGGTGGGTAATGCATCTCCTTTTTGCATCTAATTTTAGTTTTGTAACATTGTGTTAAAATTCTTAATTTTGATTATTGGTCGGACTTTATTTAGTAAGTCAAGATTATTGGAACTTCCTTCCTCTAAAACTGAAGTGTTAGCACTAATAAAATATATCTCTAGCTGATTAATAAATTGAATTTTTGATTTTTTTTTTTAAGGAAAATTGAATTTTTGAACTTAAAGATTAAAATAATACTAATCATGTAACTGCATTATCAATTTGAGTAAGTATTCTTATGTAACGCTGTCAATAATTTTTATTTTTGAAGATCCGTTCAGTGATTTCTGAGGCACCCTACCCCACAGTACACCACTTACAAGTAGGCCAGTAACATATAAGCATGTGACTAATCAGTTCGAGTTTGATATTTCTTGTCCTATATTATTTTTCTTGGCCGTCACGTATACATTAGTTTATGATTTTATACAAGCCACCGTTGAGAAATTGTGAGTAAAATAGGAAAGGTTAAATATATTTTTAGTGTTTACATTTTGCGTCTTTTTAAAAGAATAATACCTATATTTCATTAAATATTTTTAAAATCCTCACTTTTTATCTCCGTTATTAAAATTAGTTTCTGATGTTAATTCTCTAACAAAATGATGATGTGATAGTTAGTGAGTCCCAATTATTTTAGGGTTAAACATGTTTTTGATCTCTATATTTTGCGTGATTTTGAAGAATAGTCCTTACAAATTGGGACCCACCCACTAATTGTCACATCATCATTTTGTTAGAGATTTAACATTAGGGACTAATTTTGATAACGGAGATAAAAAGTAAGGATTTTAAAAACATTTAATGAAATGTAGGGACTATTCTTCAAATGAGCACAAAATGTAAGGACTAAAAACATATTTAATCCCAATAGTAAAAAGTTAGCAACCTAAATAAATTTGTAAGTAGAAAAATAATATTTGTGGGTATCACTTGCTAATTTACACAAGTAGCTAATTCTTATTGGATAATTTAGGGGTCACCTTTGGATTTTAATTTTGTAAATATCATTCACCTTTTCAAGAGGGTGAAGAGATAGCAGAGTACACTCTAAAATAAAATATATTTTTTTGACAAAAAAATAATATATTTTTATTAGTTGAAATTTAAACCGATTTCACTATCATTTTTCTACAAATATGGATTTACTATAGGAGTGTAAATTTGATGAGATCTAAAAAATTTCAAACAATAAATATAATAATAGATAAAACAATGATGTTATATATCGTTATGGATGCTTGCCAAAAATTTCACTCGGTGATGTGTCCAATTTGTGCATATAGCAGGAAAGTTTAACTTTCACATGGAATGGAAAGCATGTTGGATCAAATACTCAGATGTTTGACCAACCAATGAAAAACTTTTATGTGTTGACCAAGCAATGAGAAGCTATGTGTTCGGGACAAAATCTCGCGCTAGATATATCATTTTCCTAGATAAAAAAAAATGTATTGCTTTTTTTAGGAAAAACTTTTTTTAAGGAAAAAAAGTGTATTACTAGCACTAGTATCTCTTTTTTTCATGTATAATAAATGACACACTATTTTACCAAAATATATGAAATTTCAACACGTGAGAATAAGACATGTGTTGTTCATTTTGAATTCTTTTAGTTCCATGAGTTTCTTAATGAGCTCTATAAATATCTGCACAACCACTTCTTTTTCAGTTGGTGTAGTATCATAAAGAAAAAGGTGATAATAACTCTTTCTGATTAATCTGTCACATAAACATGAGGGATGAAAATATGAGAGAGCCATTGTTGGAGAAGAAGCAATATTATAAGGATTGTCCTGGTTGTAAGGTTGAACAAGCAAAAGAACTTAACCAAGGTGTATCCATTAAAAATCTTTTGGTCATATGGATGGTTGTGTTATGTTCAAGTAAGCAATATTTCAATCTCTTGTTTTCATATACTTCTAAACAATTTGATTTTTTTCTCTCCAATTTATGTTCATTAGGACTTTTAAGTATATTAAGTACTAGTGATTGTGTCTTAGATTCTCTAGAGCATGTAGCAAGTCCAATCTCGGAGTTAGGAGTATTAATCTCTTGGTTTAGATTGAACTAGCTTTCCTAACCACAGTTCATTCATTTTCTTGATTACTTCTTGAAGAAGATCTTGAAAAGTTCGTGCGGATTGATTGAAGAATTTAGATTCTTTACATTTGAGTTTCCTTTATTTAGGCAAAAGTTTATAAACAAGATTGAAAGAAAATGTGGGTGTGTATCTGGCTTTACAGCTTATAGTATATTGTAAATGTTAGACCACAGATTGAATCTTTTGTTGTTGTCACTCGCAACGTATAGGTAAAGATGATGTGTAATCGATCAATAAGAGAGAATAGGAATTAACACAAAACTGAAAAATGAGAATTATGCAGAGATTTCTAATTGCTAATCCCACATTGGATAGCTAATTATTTTCTAACTGTCAATTAACTACCGTAACAGAATTTGAAACTGTTTTTGTAACTACCTAACCACCTAACTTGCATTGCAAGTAAACTAGTCTAACATGAATTAATCAATCTATAAAAGTATGAAATGCAGGGATTTGTTAATATATAATAATTATTAAGCTTATGAATTCTCATGTATTTTTCAGTCAGTTGAAACTACTTTGTCCTTATCTGATATGTCTCTTTTTTTGTCATTTTCAGCACTTCCTGCATCATCACTTTTTCCATTCCTTTATTTCATGGTGAGTTTATCTATCTGATAAAATATTTGGTTAGGATTTTATATTGATGCACATAATACAATCCTCAATGATGCAACATTTATTTTTCAGGTAAGGGATTTTAAAATTGCAAAATCAGAAGCTGATATTAGCTACTACGCTGGCTATGTAGGTAAGATTATTTTAAATATTTCCACTATTTAAAGTCTTTTATCATTGTTATAAGTTGTTCATTGATGATGATTGAAAATGTTGTAGGATCATCATTCATGCTTGGTAGAACTTTGACATCTGTATTATGGGGAATGATTTCTGATCGCTATGGTCGAAAACCTGTTATAGTCATTGGTGTTTTCACAGTGTAAGTATATCTGTCAATGAATTTGATGCTTTTCTTAACATATCGTAGAAAATAACTATGATATATTTCAAAGATGTAAATAGATAGAATACAGACACGAATTCGTTTAAATAGTCTTCATTTGATTTCAGTGTCGTTCTCAACACACTTTTTGGCCTTAGTACAAGTTTCTGGATGGCTGTTATCACAAGATTTCTTTTGGGAACTTTAAATGGTGCAATTGGACCAGTAAAGGTACTACAAGTTTTTAATTAACATCTTAGCACTCTAATTTTTCATCTATTGCACTAGGGCTTTTGAATTTGTACACCTGGATACATAACTGGTTCAATGACTCGATCTCTTTCAAATTTCAATTTATGTATGTATTTGAGAGTACTCCTCTACTTTACAGGCTTATGCTACTGAGCTTTTTCGAGAAGAGCACCAAGCTCTAGGACTCTCAACAGTAAGTCTTGCCAACTCTTAAATACTACTAAGGTTTTAAAAATCAGTCTGCAACTGCAATTATAGCAAAAACATCGATATTTTTTTATGCATTTGAAGCTGCATCATGACTGCAGTTACGCCAGTTGAAAATCGTGTCCTCTTTTAGTTATTAGCAATACAGAATTCCATCATAATAATTAAGATTGTGATATATGGTTTAATGGTTTTAGGTAAGTGCAGCTTGGGGAACAGGTTTAATCATTGGACCAGCATTGGGAGGCTATTTGGCTCAGGTGCTATTTTCATTCTGATGCCTGAAACTTTGTATTCAATTGAAAATAAATGGTCTTTTGCAAAAAAAAAAATTACATTTTGCATCTTTAAACTTTTCTTCTGTGTCAGTTTGTGTGCCGATAGTGGCAAAAACTTGGTGAAAATTCATCATTAATCTCTCTAATACTTAGGGAAATTTCTTCTTGCAGCCAGCAGAGAAATATCCAAATATCTTTCCAAAGGGTTCCTTTTGGGATAAGTAAGAGGAATTTTCCTACTTTTCAATTTTATAAAACTCAAGGGTTTGTTTGGTTTAGAAAACATTTTCTATTTCATGTTGTGTTTTCACATTTAATTGCAAAAATATCACCTTGTTTTTATTTTGGTTACTCTTTCAAACATCTATACAAAAGATAGTGAAACCAAAGCAGAAAATGTCTTCTGATACCAAACTGACACTAGGGATTCAACTATGGTTCCCATCTTGTTTTTTCTATCAGGCCATCATTTAATCATATGTGGATTTCCATTTTTCACAACAAATATTTTGCAGGTTTCCTTACTTCTTGCCCTGCTTCATAATATCAGGAGTTTCATTTGTAGTAGTTATTGCCTGCTTGTGGATTCCGGTATGTATCATCGGTTTTATCATATGTTTTATGGCTTCTATTTCATAGCTCGATATAATTGTTTAAACTACATGCAGGAAACACTTCACAAACACAATGGTAGCCATGAGTCTGTAGATGATGTTGAAGCTATAGAAAATGGAAGCAACAAGGTTGACAAAGAAAAGATAGATCAAAAGAATGAAAACCTCTTGATGAATTGGCCCTTTATGTCATCTATCATTGCTTACTGTGTCTTCTCACTTCATGATATTGCTTATCAAGAGGTAGATTTATAATTAATATGGTTAAATTGACTCTCATTATATATATGCTTTTTGGACTCTCATGCTTGTTTACCTTCTTTAGGTTTTCTCTTTGTGGTCTGTTAGTCCTCTAAATTTGGGGGGATTGAACTTCACAACTGATGATGTTGGTAATGTTCTTGCAATTACAGGTGCATATTCAGTGTTGATCTTTGTATTCCTATTATATTACATACATAATAGATATTTTATACAATTACTAAGTTGTGAAATTTTCAGGTCTAGCACTTGTTATATACCAACTTACAATATACCAATATATGGAAAAAGCTTGTGGACCTGTTAACATTGCTCGAATCACAGGGGTTAGTTTCATCTGATTGTGGTAATTGTTGAAATTCTGCATTTCATTGAGTGTCTTTTGACATATGTGTATTTATTATTCCATGTTCAGATTTTCTCTATACCACTTTTGCAAAGTTACCCCTTCATAGCAATGTTGTCAGGCATAACATTGTACATATTCATTAGTCTTGCTTCCATCCTCAAGAATATTGTGTCTGTAAGTGCATTTCTTCATTTGTTTATTTAACCATTTATGACTAATATTGAGGGTTCAATATAAATTAAATGGATTCACTTAGTTAAATTTGACTGATTGTATCCTTTTTTATGGACTAGGTGACCATTACAACAGGTTTATTCCTTATACAGAACCGAGCAGTGGTAAGTGTATTCATTATTTTTGTATTCATTATCTTTTGTTTTCTCACAAAGTTTGGTATTAGATTTTAATGGAATTATGGCACATTGATTTGGAAAACAGGAACAACACCAAAGAGGGGCAGCTAATGGAATTTCTATGACAGCTATGTCTCTATTCAAAGCTATTGGACCTGCTGCTGGTGGTACAATGTGAGTTTGAATCTATTTTCTTACACATTTTGAATGTAGATTTCTAAAAGGGATTAAAATTTCATATTATATTGCAATAAAACTTGCTCACACTCTAACTTACAGGTTTCATACATGATCTATGATATAAATTATCCAATTTATCTGTGGCTGAAACTACATACCAATCTTCTTTATGATATCTAGAGAATTCATATATATTACTCACTCCTTTTTGATTCATTTGCAGTAGACAGGTTTATCTTAAGTAGAAGTATGATACATATGCTTTCTGACTAGTTATGATATACTAAAATTAACTTTCAACTTTCTTCTTGTTATGATATTGATCAAATACAGATTAACTTGGTCACAAAAGCGTATGGATGCTTCTTTCCTCCCAGGTTGGATGTTCAACTTATTTGTTTGTTTTATTTCTATTTTTCATATATACTATAAATGTCAACAAAGAAAAAAAATTCACCTTAGGTGTCCATTGATAGGAATGAACATAAAAAAACCATTTTTGGTAAAAAAAAAAAAATAATAATATTTCTTTTAAAGGGACAGTCATCACTCCCTTCAGATTACAGAGCTAGACAATCACCACTGCACTAAGCTAGCACATGAGATACAACAAAAAAATTCAAAAGCATTAATTGTTTGTCTTATAAGCACTTATAAACCATTTCGGGAATGTGGTTAAACTCTATATATAGTAGTAAGTTGTTATTATCAGCTGTCATTAAGAGCTTGTTGAAATATGCTATAAATGGCTTATAGGCATGTTATTAGCTCTCCTCAACACTCAAACAATTAATGTCATACAATAAACCTAAATCAACAGTAAATAAGCTCTCCCAAACGCGTATAATGTTTATATAGCAAGAGGTTTCTGTGCTTTTGCTAGATGTATTATTTGGTAGCTTACCGTTGCACATTTAACTGCAGGCACACATATGGTATTTTTCTTCCTAAATTTATTTGAAGGACTTGGAATACTTATGATGTTCAAACCATTCCTTGGTGAAAAGAAGAAAACACATTTAGATCAGCTACACTGATATCAGACAACTTTGCAGGAGTTATGTAGTATCACAGGGTCATTATTTAGGACAGTGATGGAAACTAGATACATTACTAGCCCTGCTCTTTGTTTCTATATTGATTGTAGCAATTAAATGTATAAAAGCAAATGAAAAGCTATAGAGGGATAGTTGAAAGGAAAGAGAATGCTGGAAGCTATTGTGCTTCTCTTATTGGTGTCATGATTCTCAAGTGGAAAGTGACATCACTGAAAAATAACTGCATTGTCCTTCTGGTCATAACCTTTATAAATTTGTTTCAACTTTCATTTGTTTAAGAGAAATTAATCTCAAATGGGAATATATAGCACCACTTGCATCATTACCATTCTTTTAATATAAATTTGATATCCCCAAGCACAATTGTAGGGACTACTCCTCTAATCTGGGTAGGCCTATATACTACATAAACAGCAAAGTTATAGCTCAATACTTTTAGTATGTTACATAGCTCAAGTATGAATATATTTTATGTAAACAAGTCACCAGATCAATAGAAATAGAAATAAGATACACAGCATGGTTTAACAAACTAGTTTCTACATTCCCAGATGTAAAATACACCATTAGCTTTCTAATAATGAACATCAACATTAACTACTAAATTACAAGAAAATCTAAGTTAATACTCCAAAGGACAAAGATCAGCATGTTGATGATATTTCAAGGCGCTCATGACATTTCAACTTGCCAAAATTTTACCCTTAAAATTAGGAATGGAGCATGATGATCCAAATCAGATCCATAAAATAGTAATGCCCAGAGACCAACATGATTAATTTTAGTCAAAAATATCTACCCTTCACAATGATATTTGGAAGCATACATACACTAAGTTGGAGCCTCCAGGCTTGATCTGGCTCTTACTAAGTTGAAACCTCCAGGCTTGATCTGGCTCTTGAAATTGAATTTCCTCATCTGCTGTTAAACAAAAAGAGTGTGGATAAATAAAAACAAGAAAATTAGTCTTAATGAGGTAGAAAATTTCTTGAGAAATGGAAATAATCTCAACTCTATTGGCAGATAATGAAAGCATAAACATTTGCATACATGAAAACGTATGTCTGAGATGCGTGTATAATCTTAAAACATTTGCATAAGATTTTAATATACATGAAGACAGATGAGAAAACATCAATTAACATGGAAAACCACACCAGTCTGAAACATGCATAACAGCACATGAACAATAATAAGAACTTTAAGCATTTTCTCACTTGTAATACCAAATTCTCACTTGGGTCTTTCACAACGAGTTGGATCCTCTACAATTGGGGAAAGATGCGTACTGGAGAGGATCCTGGCCCCTTCAGAACTCAGTCAATTTTAATGGTTCGTACTATTTTACTTTTTAATATCTTTATCTACCTTACATGACCAAATCATCTCTAGTAAACGTATCGTCTTTTTAATAACCATTGTTAATCCTAATGTTTGTCTATCACATTCATTACCGAACTTTTGCTCATATTTCCACTCATCTACCAGTACACTCTGATCTCTGAATATTAGCTTATGGTTACATGGTACAATTTTCCTTGGAGCTTAATAGCTACCTTTCTATCACAAAGAACATCCAAAACATATCTACATTTCATCCCTTAACCTGATCCTATGACTTACAATCTTATTTCTCCATAAAGATCAAAAGCAGCTAATGATGCAACTTTTAATGTAGTATGAAGACTGGAAGCAATTCTTATTTCTTACAATCTCTTATTTTGAACTCAGACAAAGCTAGCACATTTTGCTAAACTTGAATTTTATACACTCTGTGTTGCTTCTAGTGCACCAATTAGGGGCCGTTTTAGAAGTTTATTTGGAATTAACTTATGACATAAGTGCTTGTGTAAATATTTGAAGAACTTTTAAGCTTGTGATAGCCCAATTTCACATTAGTTGTTTTCAGCTTAGTTTCACAAGCTCTCTAAAGATCATATTCGGGATGATTTTTCGTTTTATGTTTTGAAAATTTAAAAAACCAAATTTATTTCCAGTTGAATTTCAGTTCTCTCATTACTTACCTTACTATGACAAAAATAATCAAGTCGTAATGATCTTCAGCGAATGCAAATGTCCATAGAGTTTTATCACTTGTTAAACAGCAAGGGTGTTATTTCTGTTCAAAACCTGACTACTGATGTGAAAACAGATTTTCCCATCTGAAATAAACTCCCAGATAACAGAGCGAAATTCCAAAAGTAGCCACCTCTAGTTCTCACCCCCCAAATATGGGTATCTCAAAAAATGCCTTGATGTTGGAAACACACCCTGAAGGCAAAAAAGGAGGTATAAGAATTGGATATGAAACTTCATCTTCTTCACGAGCCTCTCAACATTCAGAACTTCTTTCTCTATACTGGATATCAAGGTACACATAACGATAATTGGTCAAGTGCTAAGTTATCTGAGATCCAGACAAATTATTTCCCTTCAAGTGAATGTTTTAGACCTGACAGTGACAGCTACTCCTGCTAAAGGTAACATGGCTTCTTTGCCCTTAAAGGGGCTATCCTGGTGGTCAATCCATTACTTCAATAACCACTCAGTCCCATAGTTCTTTCGCAGATATGCACTACAAAGGAGTTATTTCCACAAATTCACCTGAATATATAAACGGTAACTTGTGGGCAGAAAAGACAGAATGATGACCTGTTAGGAAGCCAAGAATTGGATTCCAAGGAAATAACAATTTTATTAAACAAAATGATAAAATGGGAGAGAATCTATCCTCCAAGGGATTCCCCTTCACAATTACAAATATTCGAAGATTCTCTCTTAACATTTGTGTTCTCTTATTTATGCACATACTCTAAAACTAATCGCAATAACAAACTAACTAATTTCTCAAACTACTTTAACTACTCTAATATCTATTATTCTATATCCTAACAAGACCAGACTCGCAGGCAGAAAGAACTGGAACAATGACCGCCTTTTGTGCAGACGGAACTGAGACAAACAAGAAGGGAAGGAACTTGGTCAAGAACGGCAGGAAAAAGAAAGGAAGGGACGAAAAAATAGAAAGGGACATGATGTGTTAGCTTTAATATTGAAACAAAAATCATAAAATCTATTTCTGTAGTATTGAGCTTTAGCTGAAAACTGTTTTAAAATTAAGTAAAAAAAACTAATTTAACTCCATTTTACCCAAACATGTTTTGTTTTTCAAATTAAAAACTTTTAAAACCACAAACTTAGAACCACCCCAAACGGCCCCTAAAGATAGTTTGTAGTAGCAGCTTATACAAAGCTTGTACGAAGTTTATCCTTATTCTCTCTTCGACAGTATAAACAACCTTTTTATAAACTCTAATATGATAAACACTTGTTGAATAATAAGCTTTTAATCAAATTGTTTATTCAAACACTTCCTTACATTAGTGTACATAAACCATCTTATTTAGCGTTTCTTCTTGCCCTTGATTCCAAATTCTACACACAAAAAAAAAGGTATGATTTTGATCATCCTCACTACTGTATAAAATATTTGAGTCCCTTAATGTTGCATGATCTGATATTCTTATTTTTCTTTCTATACCAATAGCAAAGCTTCAAAATACTTCTTTCAAACAACATGTTTGGTGCCTAAAGATTAGTATATGATATAACACCTCAAATAATTTAGGTCTTACCTCCCTGATTCCCTTCTTAGCATCCCCTTTTTATACTGACTTGTGTTTTTATTAGTTTTCATCATTTGTAGACAAATATCAAACCTTGACGTGCCCATGTTAAAGTCTACCTCTTGAACACTTTCCACCTCAAATATTATTTAACCTTAGGTACAGAGCCTCTTGGTTCTCTCAGTGTACCTTTAGCTACCTTCTAAATGACTGAATGCAAATCTTGCTTCCCCACTATACTTGTGCCACAATGCATTTTATTCGAGTAACAACCTAGAATTAACTATCTAACATGACCCTTGTATCCAAACTTGGAATCAAATATATAATGATTGGCAACAAATCAAAGCATTAACAGAGTTGCATAATAGCACAAGATCAACAAATTTCTTCTTTCAAAACACAGATCTTAAATTCAAAACTAATCCTAACTAAATCGACTAGTAAGGTGAGGAATACCAACCACTTATAGACACATTTTAAGGCCTTATCACATCAAATGTGAGATTCTTATTAAGAAAGAATACTCTAGACTCTTAACACTACTATAGACCATGAACAACAAAATGAATAATAGATCAAAAAAGGAATCTATCGCGAATTTGAGGCATTATGACCTAAGATGCCTAATCAAAGCCTAATTAAATTCAACTGTAAAAGAACTTATCAGTAGCTTATACAAACGAACTTAACATTTATGTTCAAGACTGATTTATTTTAAAATTATCTTGAGAAAGTAAGTTAAAAAAACATACTCTTTAGTCAGTTGTTACTGTGAAAAAGGTCATTCAAACTAAAATGCACACTTATAATACAAGCCAAGATACTAACAAATCTGATCTACGTCACATGCCTTTGTTGTGAAAAGCAATAAGATTGAAAATTTATTAGAAACATTAGATAACATAACAAGGCAACTTAAAAAGTTAAAATCAGTATGCATAGATTATATATATCACATCTGAATAACTAAGTATTTTGAAAACTTGCAATAGATGCACAAACCTCATTTAGCCATGAATAGACTTGCAAGCACCATGTTTGTCTGTGAGCAACTGCAACAAATTGTTAACCAAAGAAACCACGGCACTTTGCTGACCCACACAAGCATTTCTTTCTCCTTCTAAGTGCACTACTACCTCCAGCACGACCAGGAATGGTAATTCCATAATCATATGTTAACTCTCCCATTGGAGGAATATGTCTAAGGGCAAAAAATGCAATGTGGAGAAAGGATTGATTATTTTCCGCATATAAGACCGGCTGCCAAAAAACATTTGGGGAGCAACTATGATTCATGAATCTAGCTATATTTCCCACATTTTTGGCACTTATAATTAGAGGAGATGGTATAGTATAATCCTCACTACATACATTTGAACTTACATCTTCTAGTAAGCTAGGTTCATAATTCCACTTGAATGGTTCATAAATACGGCTTGTATCAAAAACATATTCATCATCATCTCCTTCACCATTCTGACATACCTTGGCTCTGTCAATAACTTCTCCTGCATACTCACAAATAAAAGTACCAGCACGTATAGGATCCAGTGTACGAAGCCCCCAACCTCTACCCTTTGTTCTGAACACTTCCATGTGTTGTTTTAAACCAGTCTGTGATACTCGATTTTTGCAGGTAGGAAAACACCGACACATAGGTCCACATTCATGAATAAGCGGCTTCCGACTCACTAGAACACAATTTGCAGTATACGGAAAATCACCTTCATTTCTTTGAATGCATGAACAGTTCAAATCACCTGGGACACATGCTGTCTTACAATTGCAGGCTAAAGAAGGCTGCACTACACCAAAAGGTTTCGGGTTTTTGAGAGACGTGAAATATGTGAAAAAAGCAGGACCCTTCTCATCATCGACGTCATTGACAAGTGATACTGGAATACTTTCAACCCCATTGGAGAGGTCTGCAAGAATAAAACCATTCCTTGAACAGGAACCTGCCTTCCACTTTTGAGCCAATTTCCAAGCAGCATAAGCAATTTTTTGACCAGGCAACCTTGCCAACTTATACTTAAATATACCACCACCAGATTTCCCTCTTTCAATCCAAGAATCTTGGATTTTATATAAACCATCATACATATAGATTTTTGCACTTCTATTCACAGGATCTCTCACGCCTCGAATGACTCTAACTTCATCGTGCCGCTGTGCACTTCTGTCCAAAGCAAGATTACCTCTTTGAAGCTTCTGATCAGTCACGTGTTTATCTTTCTTGTTGAAATTCTCACCCTGACCACTATAAATTAAAACATTATTATCCTCCGTATCATCACCATATACACCCGACGAAACAACGCTTAACGCCACAGTATCTTCCTTAGACCCATCCTTGATACTCATATAATCAATTCCACCCATTGATTGAGCATGCAAACCCACAAGACACATTTCCATTCGAAAAAAGAAAACATCCCCAATCTCAATCCCAGGCACCACGCCCGCTCTTCTCCTCATGTTTGTTTTAAACCCTTTAGCCGTCAAAGCATTACTCGCTCTTAGATCCGCACGCTTGATAGCAAGTGCATTGTTCAGTTCCTTCGACTCTTCAAGTTGGCATAGCCTTCTCCGAATCGAATCAAACGTCATAAGAACATGATTAACCGATTCCCTATCACCATCATCTTTTAGTGTCGGGTTAACACCAACATAAGAACTCGTACCACCAACAACTGGCTCACGAGTTTTGTTCTTCTTCCTTTTAAGAAACTCTTTGCAGTTCTCAATATTGTCCGAACTACGTTTTCGTTTATCACCTACAAACTCTTCTGAAAACAAATCGTTATCTCCGTCGTCGCCACGAGGATCCACTTCCTCATTAACTGAACTCTTGTAAGCCCTTATTGGAGTCACTTTAGCAGCAACAGGAGTCTCTTGAGCTGCTGCTGCTTTGACCGGCGTTTTCTCGGGTACTTTGGCATCAAGAGGGGTTTCTTCAGGTTCTTTTGGAAGAGGAATTTGATGGGGTTTGACAAATGAGTAAAATGGAGGAAACCCAGATGGGTATCCACCAGAAAACACGGATTGAACATGTTTTGGTAAAACAGGTGCTAAACTACGTAAGGGTTTGACTTCAACAATCTTAGATTTGTCAAATGAATCTGAAGCAGTGTTGTTGTTGTGTTCTTCCATTATAAATAAACCCTATCAACAAACCTAAAATCAATGAAAGAAATTTCACATTTTTGTTACAAAACTATAATATAGTTAATGAGATTTGGAAGAAAAAATAAATTACCTAAAGTTGTAGCTTGTGGATGTTGAAGAAGAAGAGGAACAGAGAAGAGAAGCGAATGTTCTAGAATTCCGAGAGGAAGAAGAAGAAGAAGAAATTGTTTGAAATAAGATTGTTTGTTTGTTCTTCTCTGTTTCTTTCACTAACTTATGTGGTGAGCTGACGTGGCTGGTAACTTGTATTTTTTTACTTTGCGAAAAAATACATATACTTAAAATAAAAAATAGTTACAAAGTCTTCAACTTGTTCATTTTAAATTATTTGTAAAATTATACGATTTATCTTTTAATTAAATTGCACATACCTATTTCTTTTATATTTAATCGTTTATGATATAAAATATAAATATGATTATTCTTTTTAATCAACTAGACATCAAAAAGTCATAAACAAACCCAAATTTTTATCGTACAAACCAAAAAACTCATATATTATTGAAAAAATCTCATAAAAAGGATGTGATATTGATATTTTAAAACATAAAGTATTAAATCAAAGAAAATAAAATAAAGGATATTACTCTTCCCTTCAATTTTCATGGCTGGTGGCTTAATCCGTTCACCATATTGGACATAGGCTAATAGTTTCTTTCCAGTTGTATTTCTTTTCTTGTTTTTGTCTCCCTTTGTAATTACTGTTCAGACATTGTTGTTCTTCCTTGGTACACATTGTGCCGGAAATAACGCTTTCATGTGGTAATATATTTCATTTTAGCCTCTTCAAAAAAAAAAGGACGAAAATGTTATATAAAATTAAGTTAAGGGGTTGATTGTTGTAATTTTTTTCCTAAAAAATGTTTAAAAAAAAAATCATCTTAAGTTATATGAAAAAAATATTGAATTTTCCATTTCGCATTCATTTGGATTATATAATCCTAACTACGTCTTTGATATTTCGGATTTTATAATACGAATAGCCCAAAAATTCATAAACCACATACAAATTGTCATAGTTTCTGTGATTCCTTTTTTAAATGGTTTTTTTTTAATAAGTGATGATGCAAAGTGCAACACCTATATATAAACCAAAAGAGTAGCAAACAAAAGAAAAGGGGAACTAGGCTAAAACCCTTTAAGTATTTACAAACTTATAATTAGGTAGGCCAAGCATATTTCTTATATAATCATGTCCAAAGCCACTATGGAAATCATCAAACCAAACTGTAGAGGGGATGGATAGGCCTAAGTTAGTTAGATTGTCAGCACAACTATTCTCTTCTCTGTGAAGAGAAGACAAAGAATGGAACTAGTGGAACAATTGTATAGAGAAAACAAAGAATATAAACGGTTCAAAAAGTATAAACTGAAAAAAGATAATACAAGATCCATTATATAATCTCAAATATGTTAAATATCCCATCAAACCAATTTCATATAACAATTGTAATTCATATGTTGTCAGCACACAGATTGGACGTGTTTGTGACAAGCATAATCAGTTTAACAATCATACTAACCATTCTAATTACTCTATAATCATTTTTCACATTTTTATCTATAAAATATTCAAGAGACGTAACCAAATATACATTCTTTTAACTAATTCGTTCTTGTAATTGACCACAATAAGATATTCAACCAAATTTCATCTTGTTTGATTGCTTATCATTTGATAGTTTAAAACATTGAATTTAATGAATAAAGATCTATTTCACTAGTAGTCAACTTTTGTTGTCAAATAGAATAAAAAGGTCATTTGTCGAATAATACAATAGATCTCCAAAATAAAGAACTAAAAAAAATGTCATTTACTACACATGTAACATACAATTCAAATTCAAGAAAATTATTGAGTCTAAGAACCGTGCTACACTGCTACTTACTTACAACAATCTTAATCATAAGTAAAATTTTAAGCTCACTAATTGCATAATACAAATTTCACCAAATAAAAATAACATTGATATCTAAGGAAAATAATTGTTGGAAGGGAATGATTAGTTTATCATTCATTTGCAACTAGTGTTGTAGCAAGCAACTCAAGGTGAACCTTTTCATTCCAACAATACTTTCATTGGTGCAAATATGTTCATCTTATTCCCAAGTATGGCTAAGCAAGACCTTAATCTCACGTCCTTAAAAATATCTCACATACCTATAAGTAACAGTGAAAGGAAATGAGATTAAATTATACCATGAGTTGGAGGATGGACAATGACAAATAAGCAATTAAATTTGAAATGCCTGCTAGTTATATAGGTTTTGACCTTCACACAATTGCAACTTATATACTGCTAACATCAAATGCAGAGATAATTGTAAGAGGACATTGTTGATATTTTTTTATAGCAGTTAATCTCTTTATGCCAATAAAATATTTAAAGGATATGATGCAAGTATGAAAATATGAATAAAGAAACCCATCATCATGCAAATATGTAAAAGCATACGGCAGTCTAAAAAGAAGATTCTTAACAATATCATGCTTCAATTTCTGTAGCAGGTCTTAAAGTAATCGGAGGATTCTCATATTCTTTTAGTTGTTTAGAGGTATGAAGTTGAAACTAATAGTATCATCCTATAATGACTAAAACATTAGACAACAATATCTGCAATTAAATTGTGAGAAAAACATACATATCCAAATTAAGAAGAGAAAACATCAGTTAGTTGAAAACTAGAATTACTCATTATTTGCCCATAAAAAATTAGAAATTGCATATAATTGGCAAAAAAACGTGAACTACCAAAAACAAAATCCAAATATGGAAGAGATAACAAAGGAATTAGACAACTACATTGTAAATCATCAGATCAAATTATTCTTTAATATTTGTTTCAGAATTTTCACCTTCAGAGATTGAGAAGATATTCGGATAATAGCGAGCACAAGTACGTATAAGGTATCCTTTGGTGTTTTCATGTTGTCAAAAGCGACATTGGTGGGACAATACTCGTCAATGTATGGAAGCAGAGGATGTTGTAATCACATAAGAAAGCATCACAAGAGAATTTCTAGAGAAGTATTTTCTTGTGGACGTTCTCAGCCGTAAAGTGGGGAAATTCTTTGAACTCAAGCAAGGGAATATGTTTATGGCTGACTATCCAGTCAAATTTGAGAAATTGTCTAGGTTCTGTCATACTATAATGGTGAAGATGCGGAATACTTCAAATGTGTTAAATTCGAGCATGACTTACAATTCGAAATTAAGCAAAACTCAACCAAAACTTTATTAACAAAGCCTACTCCACTCAAGGAGAGAAGGAGAAGGAAAGACACTTACAAAAACACCAACATATAAGTCAAGTGCCCACATAAACAAAGTCAAGCCTACACTGAAAACTCACAGAGCAAAAAGTTAAAAACCAAAACACAACATCCAAACAATAACAACTAAAATCCACAAAGACAACTAATTGATGTGATGATGAGTTTCAAATTATCTTTGAAATTTACCCAAAACACAAGTTATGAGCTTAATTAATAGTATACACATAATACTTGAAAACTCTATCTTTCACATAAACCTACAAAAATTGCAGAATTATCTTCTTTTAACCGAGAGAGTGAATTGAAGAGGGTGTGGCTGGCCGACTCTCAGATTTGAAGACGTAGGTCAGGGATAGTGATTTTGGGAGTATTAGAATTGGAAAGTTAAGGACCTGTTTTTTAATTGGGAAAATTCAAGTTTATTTAAAATGATATTCAAAGTATAATAAAAAAATACAGAGTTTATGATCTGTTTAAATTTTTACTAATGGAATAAACATACTATTTCCATAATAATCTTACACTTTATCATATATTTTAAAATAATATTGAATAAGTAATACTCACAAACTAAAAATAACAAAAAAAAAAATCTATTTAACAGATCTGAATATAATATTAAAATGTTAGTGCTGAAAGTCATGTTTCATGGTTAAAATGTATTAAATTTGTATGAATGTATTCAATAATCTATCATTAGAGTATGTGATATGGTTATTATCATGGTTAGGGATGTAATATGAAATTATACAATTATAAGTGAAATGGGTATTGTTTGTTAAACAAAGTACCATGAGTTAAATTAAACATTAATATAGTGTAAGATCCATAGTTTAATAGATAAATCTAAATATCAAATAAAGTGCATCGAGCCACGTGTATAATTAATCATTTATGTAGTGTGACATCTATAGTTTGGTATATAAGTCTCGTTACCAAATAAAGTGAATCGAACCACATGTATTAAGCGTATTATCTTTAGTATATTATATGTAGTTCTGTAAGGTTGGAAACATACGTTTAAAGATAATAATGTTGTTCGCGTTTCACATGGCCACGTTTATATATAGATGATTGTTTTAAGTTGTAGCAAGTATAGTTAAATACGAAAATAAACTAATATTGCTATAATGTTGTCTTAGAATTGGATGTACTACATTGAAAACATACAATATAGTGACTCACTCATTGATATGATATACTCAAAAATCTTGTCCAGCTCCTTAGCGTTCTTTAATAATTAGATATATGACTTAATATTGCATCACTCACCTATCAATCAATATAGCATCATTTATCATAAACATAAACAAACACACAAATTAGCTACTAAATAATAAAACCTAACATCACGATATTATATTTGTCCTAATGCAACATAAATATACACATAAATTAGCTACTAAATAATAAAATTAAACATATGTTTGTCCTAATGCAACTTAAACTTTTACACGAATTAGTTACTAAATAATAATATCAAACACCACGATGTTATGTTTGTCCTACTTAATAATTAAAATCCAACAATAACAACTTTTGTCACTCCTAATGACACATTTAATTCTACGTATTAGAAGGACCATCCAAAAACTTCAAATTTGTTTGGATATCACCAGGGGTGGATCCAGACTTTTGGTATATGTGGGGTTAAAATTTCAAAGAAAATGAAAACTATATTAAAAATATGAAATAACATTGTTTGATACAATACATTACAACGAAAATCGTCTCATATCCATTTGTTGAAAATGAGCTAAATAACATCATTGCTTATTGTTAAAAGATCATATCTTTCAATATAAGTTACAATACTATCATTTAACCACTGATCATCCATTTTGTTGCATAGGTTGCTCTTCACAACTTTTATAGGTGTAAAAACATATTCAACACTTGCAGTTTCTACCGGCAAGAGCAAAGCCAACTTCAAAAGTTTATAAACCATAACAAATGTGTTGCACTTATTTGTTTATACAAGTTTTGCACAAAGATCTGAAAACCCTTTCAACTTACCAAATTTTGAGTCAGATCGAACATTTGTAACATAATTATTAAGTTGATAGTATAACGCCACTTCCAACACTTCTATAAAATCATTTGGATAAATTTCAGTCATCCTTAATAATTTCTTCACATCAAAAGCTGCAAATGATTTTGCGGAACTCAAACATGAAACACTTTATGTTATTTCTATTATAACAAAAAAATATGGAAAATGCATGTGGGGCTTTAACACCACATAGTCTCTATATACATCCGCCCCTGGATATTACTACAACAAAGTCTGGCATTGGTGGTAGATTCCCGAGTTTTTTGTAAATGATAGCTGCGATATGTGACATCCCTTTGATTTTTTAAATGACGTTAAGTAAAGATTTGGTAAAAAGTGCAATGTTTTCCAATCGTTCCAATCTATGCCCCAAAAACATATTGATAAGTTTGACATGCACTTAAAAGAATGCTCGAGTGAGGTGTTGTCCTATTTTGTAAGTTTAAATCTGAATCCTTTATTTTTCATGGTTTCTCAGTTGAATCTTGGTTATGACATTAAATCCAATAATCTCTTTTGCTCCGTCCAAAAGCCCTCCAAAATTACAACAATCAGCAACAATGATAAAAACGATACAACTCCTTCACTGATATACTGCAACAGTTCCGAGTCTGCACAACACAAACCACATGTAAAATAAAAATTTAGTACAACAACAAAATATTAGACCCAACATATTATCCAACACTACACTCTCAAACACAAAAACAAAAATTCTCAAAATCTATAAATACAAAGTGTCCTTGCGGCCGACATCACCACCATGTCAATGAAATTAGTCAGCCAGAATAAAATACAATTTGGAATATGTTTATAAGTTATCTATGAAGGAACAACTCAATCATTTGTATCTTGTTGTATGCTAATTAATTTACAATGAAGCAAAATCCCACTTTCTTGTATCCTGTCCCTTAATATATATTATTTTTAACAAAAATGAAATGCATTAAACATCAATCCAAGCATAAGACTTAAATGATGAGTTTTTTAAGGCTAAATTGAAGGTTAAAAATAATATAATCATTTGGTCCCTATTACCTTATCACTCTATGATGATTAAGCTTAATCAATATCTTACTAAAAAATAAAACTAAAATCTAAACTACGGGTTTGCAAATTGAAATCTTAAAAAAACATGTTATCTCAGTTCCATCAAGAAGAACCATGAACTCTCGTAGCCAATATCGTTACAGTGTGTTTTTCAATACGGTGACTTCTATGACCATAGAAATAAAACAACATCGTGTCACCAAATTAGAGTTAACAGGATCTTGAAGGGATACAAATTCAAAATTAGGGTAGCAACTTGCTACAAGTAAGCAAAAAAATTTAAGCAATGATAAAATAAAAAGTGGCAATGATAAGATACTAATTTAAGCAAAATAATAAATAAACATAGTAAAACATATCAAATTGCAGAGATAGAAATCATATCAATTGTTTTAAACTCAAATTGCAAAAAATATATATCAACTACAAAAAGAATAAAATCAGTTTTTAAACTTAGATTGTTTTTAACTCAAACTTTTGTAACACTCTTAAAACATGATCCTATGCTTCAAATTAACAAGAAAATAATACAACAGTAAGTAGTAAAAAATCATAACAGTCCATAACAGACGTAACTGTACAACCCAAACAACAACATCAACTATACTCAACATGTACCAAAAATTACAGTTTTATTGATACATAACAAATGCAACAAAAAAAGATAATTAATTCACAACTAATTGATGTTTTTATAACATCCAAAACCTTATTAATAAAGCCTACTCCACTATTGGAGAGAAAGAACATGAATGACACTCACAAAAACACCAACATATAAGCCAAGTGACTACAGAAACAATGTCAAACCTACACCGAAAACTCATAGCAAAAATTTAGAAGGCAGAAGCACTGCATCCAAACAATAACACTTAAATTCACAAAGAAAACTAATTGATGTGATGATAAGTTTCAAATTATATTTGAAATTCACCCAAAACAAAATAATAGATGAGCCTAATTAATAGTATTACACATAATATTTGAAAACTCTCTTTTACATAAACCTAAAAAAAATTCAAAATTACCTTCTTTTCAGGAGAGTAAATTTAAGAGGGTGTGGTTGACTAACTCTCAGATTTGAATATCTAGGTCAGAGATAATGGTTTTGGTAGTATAGAAATTGGAAAGTTTAAACAGATTTGAATATAATATTAAAATGTTAGTGCTAAAGACATGTTTTAATGAAAGAAACATTCTGTAATTCTTTATTTTAGTACTGAAAGACATGTTTCATGATTAAAATGTGTTAAATTTTTGTACTATTGTATGAACGTATTCAATAATCTATCATTAAAGTATGTGATATGTATATTATCGTGGTTAAGGATGTAATATGAAATTATCCAATTTTACGTGAAATGAGTATTGTTTTTTAAACAAAGTGTAGTGAGTTGAATTAAACATTGATATAGTATAACATCCATAGTTTAATAGATAAGTCTAAATCCTTCAAAAAAATAGATAATTCTAAATATCAAAGAAAATGCATCGAGCCACGTGTATAATTAATCATTTATGTAGTGCGGCATCTATAGTTGGTAGATAAGTCTCGTTATCAAATAAAGTGAATCAAACCACATGTAATAAGCGTATTATGATGTTATCTTTTGTATATTATATGTAGTTCTATAAGGTTGAAAAGACACGTTAAGATTACAATTTTGTTTGCGTTTCAACATGGTTGCATATATATAGATGATTGTTTTAAGTTGTATCCAGTATAGTTAAATATGAAAATAAACTAATATTGTTATAATGTTGTTTTAGAATGGGATGAACTAAAACATACAATATAGTGACTCACCTATTGATATGATATACTCAAAAACCATGTCCAGCTTCTTAGCGTTCTGCAATAATTAGATATATGACTTAATATTGCATCACCTATCTATCAATCAATATTGTATGATTTATCAAAAACATAAACATAAATATAAACACAAACACAAATTAGCTGCTAAATAATAAAATCAAACATCACTGAATTATATTTGTCCTAATTTAACATATACATACACACAAATTAGCTACTATAAATAATAAAATTAAACATTTTGATATTATGTTTGTTCTAATGCAACATAAATTTACACACAAATTAGTTATTAAATAATAATACCAAACATCACGATGTTATGTTTGTCCTACTTAATAATTAAAATCCAACAATAACAACTTTTGTCACTTCTAATGACACATCTAATTCTAAACATTAGAAGGACCACCCAAAAACTTCAAATTTGCATGATTATCACTACAACAAAGTCCGTGGATTGGTGATAGGTCCCCGAATTTTTGTAAATGATAGCTCCAATACTTTCAATTAAGTCCCAATATGTGACGTCTCCTTTGGTTTCTTTTATCACGGTAAGCAAAGATTTGGTAAAAACTACACTGTTTTTAATCGTTCTTAATCTATGCCCCAAAAGCATCTTTATGAGTTTAACATGCACTTAAAAGAATGCCTAAGCGAGGTGATGTCCTATTTTATAAGTTTAAATCTGCATCCTTCATTTTTATTAATTTCTTAGTTGAATCTTGGTCCATGATACTAAATCCAATAATCTCTCTTGCTTCATCTAAAGACCTTCTAGAATTACAACAATCAGCAACAATGACAAATAAACGATCATGCGAAACATCTTCGTTGATATACCGTAACAAGCTCAAGTCTACACAACACTCAACACACACCACAAGTAAAATAAAAATTTAGTACAACAACAAAACATCAAACCCAACATATTAACCAACACTACACTCTCAAACATAAAATACGATCAAGCAAAATCCAACTTTCTTACAACTTGCTCTCTTAATATATATTTTTTTTTAACAAAAATCAATCCAAGCACAAGACTTAAATGATGAACTTTTAAGGGTAAATTAAAGGCTAAAAAATAAAATAAAAACCATTAAAATAAAAATCATTGATCCCTATTACCTTAGAATCTATTGAGTGATTATATGATAAAAAGTTGAATAGAAGAAGAATATAGTACAAATTCACAAGTTAAGGAAATTGTATGTAGGACTATATATATATATATATATATATATATATATATATTAGTACATAAATTAATATTTATTTGAAAATAAAATAATTAAATTGTTGTTATTGTGCAATAGATGTGAATGAAATATTTTTTATAGAATCAAAGTTAACTTTTATAGAACCATCATGTGCGCATATTATTTTGTTTAGTATCACTACCACTGTGACGTTCCTTGTATATAATTTGATTTATGTATGAGCTTAAAATAAAGTACAATGTTAATTTGTTATACTCAAGTGTTTATAGACAAATTTATTTTAAAAACATAGACATGTATTTGTTAAAATAAAAAGTTAACTTTTGTAAACTCAATTGTTTATGGTTTTATTCAAAATTTTATTTATAACAAATTCTTAGTTTTATTATAATATGATATTTTATTTTGAAACCTATTGATTACTGTAATAAAAAAGAAAAACAACACATATTGCATACATTTTAATATGAATTTTTTCAAATTGTCAGATTGTATTAAAATTAAGTAGGATATGTCAATATCTAGGAAAAATTTGATATAGAATCTTTATCTTTATACAGATGCAAATGTTCTCTATCATAACTTTTTTTTCTTTTCAGATTTATTAAAATATAACTTCAATTTCTTTTGATCTATCTCATCGTGTACTATGTTGCAAAAGTGTGAAATATCAAGTATTCTCGTCCTTCTCTTTAATAAAGCATGCACATGTATGTTGATTGACATAGAACAATGTTGTTCTTGGTTTAATTAATTTATTATAAAACTGAAAAATGTAATTTTTTTTAGCAAACAAAAGATACAATACGTTAAATTATTTATGAATACTCAACTAACATGTATATGATTTATCATTAATTTAATAAATTTATGAATACTCAATTAACATTTACCAAAGTAGACCAATATTCGTTTTATTTTTTTGTCTAACTGACCATTAATTTTGTGAAACAATACCTTTATATCCAACAGTGACGTATGCATTTCAAATTATTCAAATAACAATGGTCTTCATCTTGTGGCAAACAAATGGACATCTTATTTCGTTGCCATTAAATAAACATTGCAACCTTTCAAACCATCCAAACAAAAAGGGAAGAAGCATGAACAAGTTTAAAATCATTCATTCACATGTAACTTTTTTAATAGTAAGATGACTACAATTATATGAAGGTTATATCCTTCATTTTTATATCATTTACCTTTTACAAAAAATATTATTAGTGCTCATTTGAAAATAAATTTACTGTTAGAAATTACTAATCTTTTTTGTGAAATTAAAAATTATTTACTTTTAAGGATATTGATGTAAGATTTTTACATGTCATAAAACTATTTACACGTAAGTATAATAGGATCGTTCCCGCAGGGAGTTGCGTATATCTTAAGCATTTTAACGTCATTTATCGTGTTAAGTGTTTGAGTATAAATTGTTTGTTTGTGTAAAACTATTTTAACTATTTGACATAAAAGTAAAACGAGTAGAGTTAGGGTTTTCGCTTGGGGTTAGAGACATCAACCAAACGTAACACGTGCAATCTCTCGATCAAATAACGGATTCTAGCTTTTTAAACGATATTATCACAATCACTCGACAATATCATTCGTGTCCAAATGATATCGTTATTTCTAAGGGATCATTTAGATGTCAATTTCCCAAACATTTAAACAATCACAAAGTCGATAGGATTGTTTAATCGACGATTTCCCAACCTATTAAACAACCTAAAAGCATTAAGTTCTAAATTAAAAGTGATTATCAAATATTAACATCTATGTCTAGAATGAAAACTTAAGATAGATTGTTATTCTATTTCTTAGATCCAAAAGTATTTGTCAATATCATTTTGAATCTCAATAAAGCATTAAATACAAGAATAACAACAATATTGAATAAATAAGGTAGAATCATATATTAAATAATCAAGAGTTTACATAATAGCATGTTTGAATACCTCAAAACCCACAAGGGTAGATGTAACTACATATGTCTATGATAACTTTGCAAAGGATGAAGAAAAGATGCAGATTCCATGCCTAGACTAATGATGTCTCAACAAATCTTGGGTTGAATCTACTCTTAACTACCTTGCTTTGTGTTTCTCTCTAGAAATGCCCTAGTCTCTCTCTAAAAACCAGAAAAATGTAATAGAAAATGTAATGCAATGACTGGAAAGAGAGAAGAAAACTATTTCTATGGGTCACTTCAACGAAATGTATAAAATCTGCCTCTGCACCAATGAAGTTGCTCCACGTGTCCCTTATCCACTTGAATTTTCTGAAGTTTGCTGATGACTTCGCTGATGGCGAAATCTTTCTGATGCAACTAAGCTAATGGCAAAATATTCGCTAATAGCGAAGTTTGGCCTTCTGCTTCTGAACGTCACTGATAACTTCACTGATGGCGAAACCTCACTGGAACTTTGCCAACATTTCGCTAATGGTGAAAATCTCGCTAATGGCGAAATCTTGTGAACTTGGTACAATTTTATCCTTGCTTGCATTTTCCTGCACAAAAAGGGTTGAGTAGGGCATGTAAAGCATAAATGACATTAATGCACATAATTGAAACTTTTCCATCAATAACTTGTAAAACAAATCACCAAAATGCCTAAACTAACACATGAATTAGATCACTTTTTAGCACTTATCAGATATACAATTAGACATACATTACTATGAATGGATAAGTTTGTAATTTTCAAAAGTATACAAAAACACGTATTGTTCAAGCAGCACATCTTCAATCCTGACCTTTGAATTTTTATATATTAAATCGATGGTAACGTTGTTATTTTCGGACATACAAAAAGATTGTCTTATGCATGCTAAACATTACAATACAAGATAACCTGAACAACCTGAACAAAATGAACATTATATGAAAGACTTTGTCACAACCTGATTTAAAACAAGAACAATTAGAATGATTTACATCTTGAAAGAAGTACTCAACACATAAAGAACAAAATTACAAGTCATATGCATATAAGGAAAACCTATTAAATTTTCGGTAGATTGTAGAAATTATATAAATCAAACATAGCATTAATAAATAACTGTTAGCATAATCTAACTACACTAAATGGTCGATGGTCATCTAAACTTCATTGTTATCCTCATCACCACAACAACGTCAAAATTTACTTTTAACACTATAACCCACTCTTCAGAGAAATTGAAGTAGAGAAGATGTGTTAATCGAAGTAGATCTCGAGTTTTGTTGCAATTGGATAAATAATTAGGGTTTGAAGCAGAGAAGATGTTCGAAGCAGATCTTGAGATATTATTGGATTGTAGGGTTGTTATTCCTTTTTGGGCCTAACTTAAAGTGGAAAAGTTAGACGTTTGCTCTTAAGACGTCAAAGAGTACTATCACATACTTAAAAGTGACATTCAATACCCTCAACTGCAGTGGTAGTTAACTATCATTGGAGATATTTAAGTCGTCTTCAAGTGAGTGATAGCAAATCTTTTACCGTAAACAAGAATATTAAAAAAGTTATTGGACCTAACTTTATTGGGGAAAGTTAAAGACCTGTTTTTTTTCCAGAAAATTGCTCTTCTCCCATAAAAAACTTGCTCACTCCCTTACAAACTGACAAAAATACTCACAGCGTGACTTAAGTCACGCAGGTGTTAAACGCAACGTGACTTAACTCGTGTAGGTTATAATCCAATGTGAGTTAAGACACGTTGTGCCTGTGTCCACTACCAGAACATCAGAAACACATTTTTCTTTAATTTCCTTCATTTATTCACATTCATTACGCCGCGTTAACAACCTGCGTGAGTTAATTCACGCTGAAAGTACCGAGGGTGACTTAACTCATGCAAGAGTACTTTCGTCCATTCAGTTGGGAGTGAATGTTTTTTTTTATGGAGAAGAGCAATTTTTTGTTTTTAATTAGGAAAATAAGTGTTTTTGCATTAATGACATATTCGTAATATTTTACAGCTTTAGAGACCAAACAAAACTCAATTTCGTTCCCTAAAAAAAATAAAATAAAACTCAATTTCGTTGACCATTTTCTCAACGTGGTCAACACCATCTTCTCTCAACGTAGGGGTGTGCAAAAATATGGTTAACTGAACCATATCACTAAACTAAACCACAAAAAAACTGAACCATATTAAATGGTTAATAAACTGAACCACAAATTTAAACCAATTCAGTTAACCAAACTTAAGTTTAAAATCGGTTTTAACTTGTTTTTAATTCTTTATTATTTTCTTTTACAAATGTTTAAAAAAATATAATTTCAAGAAAAATTACAAATTTATATATATAAAAATAAATAATACTCACATAAATCATAAAATAATTGCTAAGTGCCGGCCGCCACCTCACCATACCGAACCGCCACCAGCCACCATTGACCACCACAATCTCACCGGAGCACCGTCGTAAGGTCCTTGGAGAGCCGCCTCAAACCGCCGCGAAATCATCAGAGGTCCGCCGTTCGCGTCGCGAGAGCTCAGTCGTGAACCACCGACGGCGATCACTTAGCCACCACCTATCACCCTCTCTTTTATAAATATTATATTATTCATTTTATTTATTTATATATTAAATTATTTAATTAAAAATTAATATAAAAATCTGAAGGAAAAAATTATGATATGTAAAAATCACTTAGTAAAAAAAACTCAAAAGAACTTGCTTTAATAAAAAATACACTTCAAAAATATTAAATTGGTTTCCAACCAGTTTATGATCCATGAACAATCCTATCTCAACGGCTCTGGCGATTCTGCCAAGAACCAAAACGCATAAACTCTAGATTCTTCGATTGTTAGGTTTGTCATTCTTCATTTCTTAGGTCGATTTTCTTCTTTTTGATCTCAATAAAATTCAGCTTAGAATTTTGATTTATAATTTTAGATATGGTAGAATTTGAAGTTGTCTCCGTAATCTATGCTAAGTGGAACCCATGCCTACTTGAGTATGTTTATGTTATTATGCATCTGGTGTGTGTTCATAACTAGTTTCATATTGTTTTGTTGAGTATGTTAGCATTGCAGCATGATCGGGTTCGGGTTCAGCATGATCTAGCTTATAAGTAATGTGTTAAACTAATTTGATGTGATTGATTGTTACTTAACAGTCTGTAAGGAATTGAAAGAGTATGAAGAACACTAGCCATCGTCCACATTTTGCTGTTCCTGCCTCCTCATCGGTCGCGGCTGCCTCCTCCTCAGTCGGGCCTACTTTTGTTGGTACACCTGCCGCTGCTGCACTGCACAGGTAACATACCTCAATTTGGTAAAGTTGCTCACATAGACATTGTATTCTTACGCTCTCTTCAAAGTCAAAACCCTAGAAGTACTCTAATGCATGCCAATAAATTCCAGAGCTTGTACAACAACTGGTTCACTAGTGACACCTGATAATTGCTTTGACTAAGACAAAATTTTAATCAGGTTAGTGACAATGAATATCAAATGTTGGGCTGTTCCTATTTAAACCAATGCATTCACTCTCTCTTCCGTTATTAAAGTTCGATGTTTTCATGTTATGTATGGTTGGAATCGTGCGGTTGAGGATGCACGACAGATGTTTGATGAAATGTCTGGGAAAGATGATGTGTTTTGTTGGACGGTTTTGATGAAATGTCATGAAAACATTCTAGGATTGTATTTGATAGCTTCAGTGATGAGAAGAATAATTTGTCTTCCTGGTGTCTATACTATTGTCACAATAAAGAGTATCAAAATGTGCTTGATCTTGTTAAGGAAAGGGGGATTAAGGATTTTTACACGTTTGGTGTTGGCCGCGGTGAATCATGCGGAAGGAGGTATATGCGAGGAAAGGTGGTTGGAAAGATAGTCTGCATTGGTTGATTTGTATGCTAAATGTGGTACTTTTGGGTTTGCACGTACGGTGTTTGAGCATATGGAGTTCCATCACTTTTGCTGCAGGTTTGGTTGATGAAGGGAGAAGGTTTTTTGCTTTGATGCGATTAAGCCTGTCGTGGGTGGAACATTATAATTGCATCATTGATCTTCTAGGAGCTTGTACTAAGTGTTCCGACTATATAACTGCCGAACACATCACAAAGAAGATGATTGAATTGGAGCCTAACTTCCATTTGAGTTATGTTCTGCTTGGTAACATTTATTCGTGAACAAATATTCATGAACATGTCTTGTTTGGATCTTATTTTAGAAAATCTTTTACTCTGACACAATAACATTATTGTGGCCTCGTCGTTAATGTGAAATAGATCAAGAGAATTGGCAGCCAAGACTATGTCTCATTGACAAATTCATATATTTGAATTATAGAGTCTGGTAAATGGAAAGAGTCCATTTCCATACACAATATAAAGTTAGCCAAAATGTTACACAATCAGGTATGTATAGTTATGATATCTATTTGAATATGTATGTGTGTGTGTGTGAAAAAATTTATTCAACTTTGACTGCAAATAGTGTATGAACGTAATGTCGATCATCAAGCCATGTTAGAGACCCAAAATTGTATCCACCGCGAGCTTTGTTTCCTGAGAATGAGACTTTATAGGTAATTCTTTGAACACTCTCTGAAAACACAAGTTTGTTGGGGATGACCTTAACAACCAATCCTTCAGGTGCATGCACCTTTGCAACATATGTGGCATTAAATGTTCCCACATTAGTAACTGTTCTTGTGATCATTTTTGCATTCTGATTCCTTTTTAGTGTTCCTATAGAGATTGATGGGTAGTTGATGTTTGATATAAGGTCTGGAGAGGTCCTTGGGCAAGTGACATTGGTCTTAGACACGGACCTTATGATTTTATTTGAATAGCCGTAATAACAAAGGAATCTGATGTAGTCTTCTAGATTTGTTTCAAAGACTAATCCAGGGTTGAGAGCTTTGAGTGGATTAATTTCTCCAACTCCCATTTCATGTGGGTTGGCAAAGTAATTTGAGCTATTGGTCACTGGCTTCCTCATGTTATTGTAGGCTGTAGCTGAAGAATGACACAACAACAAAACAATATAAGTATATGAAACATTGACACAGACACGAACATCTGGCACGACACTGACATGTTGACATCAATAATAATTTGAGAAAATAGAAGTGACTGAATGTAAACATGTGTCAGTGCCTGAAAATGACATGCGTGGGACATCATGCACGCTTTCAATCTGAGATATTGGTGCTACATTAGTTAGAAGATTAGAAAAAAGGTATTGGTCTAGTAATACCTGTTGTCATTAATGCTGATTTGATCATGGAAGGGGTCCATCTTCCATGCACTGATTTGATGAATGCTGCAGCTCCAGTCACATGTGGGCAAGCCATAGATGTACCAGATTTTATGCCAAATAAGGATGCCTTTTTCCCAATTGGAACACTTCCTGGCTCATCACTATTGGGAATCATGGCAGCCAAAATGGCAACTCCTGGAGCCATGACATCAGGCTTGACAATAGATTAGCGAAAATAGTTAGTTCACTGTTCTCAAGATGCTTATGTAGTTCTTGATACATGGATAATAAATGAAATGCATGTTGGAACACATAGTATAAAGTTACCTTGAGAATGTTTTCTGTTAGGCTTGAAGGGCCTCTAGATGAGAATGATGCAACAATTGGTGCAGGCCTGTATCTAGGAACTTCTATTGTTGGAAGAATTGTTGCAGTTGGTTTCCTGTAACAGAAAAATGGCAGGCTGAGCATATAGCTAGTATATATTTTTTCTACTTTTTCCAACCAAGTCAAACATAAAAAATATTACTTTTCATAAATTAATTTATTTTATTATGATTTTTCTTCAAATATAACCGCTTAGATAGCCACTATGAAATAAAATGGCATTTAGCATTCAAATAGTTTAAATTATAGTGTTTGGCTCTTTGTAACTACAGATCTGGATTCCCCACATTTGAAAAAAGACGAAGTTACATGCATTAACAAATGTATCAGTCATTAACTGGGGAATCCATGTCCGCGCAACTCCATTCCGACTGCATTTGTCCACAATTTTGTGTCATTTTAATAACCACAGCGTAATTGTTTCTGCAATTGCGACTGCAACCTAAATATTGTCAATGCATTTTACATTTACTGTCATCGTTAGACTAATTTCATACTTGGTAGAGTTTATGTACTGAAAGATTTGATGCCCTTCAAGATTTCCAATCTCTGTGAAGGGAAATGCACCTGCATCAAAGGAAACATCTCTGTTGTTCTCGCTGACGAATATCATCCCCATGGCCCTTGCATCTTGTAACACTAGCTTCTTGATTTTCCTTGAAATATTCGGATCATCGTCAACACAGACAACTATTCTGCCTGCTATTTTGTTATAATCTAGTGATCCTGGATAACAGTTCCTGCAGTTCATAGAACACTTAGTATACTTTTCTTATGTTGGGATTTTCAATGCCCAACAGTTGTTAACTAGTATCAGAACTCCTTATATATGTGTATAATCATAACATACTGTGTTGCTTAATACACATACTAGTAGTATCAAAACTATTAAATTTTACTGAATCTCATTTGAATTGGCCTAGTGAAACTCCATACCAAGAGAAGATGATCAATAATAAGGTACCTAGCTTCTGATGTTGGCGCGAATTCAGCAGCAACTTCCTCTCCAAAGACAAGAGAGTGCATCGTTGAGCGTGTAAGGTTTGAGAAGTTAATGCCAGCACCCTGACAACACAAACACAGAGAAAATTGATTCTCTTTTTAAAACATTAAAAAGATACCACAGTTAGCTATGTAGCAACAATACGTCAGACACAGACGTTTGAGACGCCGGACTAAGACATTATTTTCTTAAATTATCGTATCGACATGTCCATGTCATTGTCGTGTCTAGTGTCTATGCTTCATAGGTAGTTAGGTCTGCGATATTTCTTTTGGCTTGGAAGCACTTGAGATCAAGAAACTTACTTGGAAACTTTTTCCATTTCCAAGGACAATAGTTGACTGAAAGTTCCTATCAATATTAGAAGCTGCAACTGTAAATATCCATGGTGCTGTGTTAACAACTGAGTAAGGATCAGGACCATCATTCCCAGCTGAACACACAACCATGACCCCCCTTTGTTCTGCATGAAATGCTCCAATGGCTATTGGATCATTCAAATAATCTGATTGCATTAGTGAGCTAAGTCCAATGGAGATTGAGATTATATCTACTCCATCCTTGATAGCATCATCCATAGCCTTTAGTATGGTGGAACCTGAACAACCTTCTTCTGAACATGTTTTATAGGCAGCAATCCTAGTTGAAGGTGAGCCACCTCTTGCCGTTCCTTTTGCTAAACCATAATAATTAGCATTGTTAACAATGACACCAGCTGCTGTTGATGCAGTGTGAGTTCCGTGTCCAACAGAATCTCTTGGTGAACCTTTGGCTCCTCCAATATGAGTCTTGTTGCTACCAAATGTATCTTGTGTATTATAGTATCTTGCGCCTATCAATTTCCTGTATTTATTTTTTAAGAGAATTCAAATGTAGCATATAATCTGTACTTTATGATGAATATATTTTATTTGACATTTCCAATCTTTGAATTTTTTTCATTCTTACAACATTTGTAAGAAAACAGATAATCACCTGTTGCAATTAGATTTCTTGAAATCATGACCCTCCATGCAAACTCCTTTCCATCTTGAAGGAATCTTTCCTATACCCTCATCTCTGAAACTTGGTGACTCTGGCCATACCCCTTGGTGCAGAACAGAGATAGGTATTATATAATTGAATAATATTAAAAAAAATTGTTCACACTTCACAATATGTAACAGGCAAAATCAAGTAAGGTTTTGTTGATCATATTTTATACTATGAAAAATTCAGGATGATTTTACAAAGTTAGAAGAACACTGCTACAGCTGAATACATATTTACACTTAGACTCTAATTTTGTCACATATTCTATTTGTGAGCAGATGTGGTGTACACGCATGACATCAGATGCCTAACAAGCTTTATCAATTTTAGGACTTTTTGTTGATTTTACCATTAACTTTGTTTTTCCCTTTCATTAACTTCTTAACCTGCACCCCTTGCCCAGTATCACTTATTTTGTATTTCTATCTAAGCAATGAGATGGGAGTAACATGATGGACTAGAAGTTATGGTGGAAGTAGTGTAAGATAGGAAGAGTGTGATGGATTGAGAATGTTAAAATGGCCACATAATTGCATCTTTGGTGGTATAAGTAGCTGAAGGACAAAAGCCAGAAAAGTATCTTGAAATTTTCCTTTATTGTTTCAACCCAATAGTTATTTCATAAGTTTAATAAATGGCATAAAAAAAAAAAAGAATTACTACATTTTCACACATCAATTGCATGCTACTCAATAATCACTACTACTAGATTTATACTCCACTTAATTATTTATAGTATAGTATCACATCCTTTTGCCACCTATATTTTTATAAACTTCACTTCTTTCATTATTCTTTTTGGGTACAATATTCACTATATTATTCATTCATAGTATAGTACTATTCGTTAAAATGTGGAAATGAAAAGGAAGGACAAGAGACAATGATGGAATTTACATGCACCTCAACCTTTTCTTTAATTATTTTAACTTTCCAAACTCATCATATCATCACTACAGAAACACCTAATTTAAGAAGCCAGCCTCGGATCATGTATCATATTTTTAAAATTAAAGAAATACTCACTTCTTTTAATGAATAAAAATATCCTTACTTCTCACACCAGGGGAACCAATGTGATGTAATATGCCAAGATAAGCTTGTAAATGATTCAATCGGCATAAAGTGCTATGGAAGTCGAGTAGTTACTAGTTATGGTATTTGTTTTCTCTTAAAATGAAAAATCATGTGGGTGGCAATCATAACAGCTAGTTGTGGCCCACATTGCCACAATGAATTTCCATTTACACTATAGCTAGAGATGAGAAATTGTTCTCCAGATCTCTCATTTTTACTAAAAAGTCCTTTGGCTTATCGAAACATATCTTTCGATTGGTAACATAAAATATGTTTCGATCGGATTTTTTTCCCATCGAAAATTCTCTTTCGATCAACTTTTTCCAAAGAGTTAAATAACATGAGACCATAGAACATCAGTAGAGATGATGAAATGACATTGACGCTGCAACCGTCAATAGGGAGTGAACAGTAGTGAGTTTCCGAAAAAGGTGTGGTATGTATGTTATGACAAATCTATTTATTTCACATGATAACGCTATTTGTTTTGGGTCACCCTATATGTATTGTATATATATCATGCTACTATCACTATGGCATGGTAGTATGCAACCATTTAAGTTTTTGTTATTACTAATTAAAAAACTGTGTTTTGCTAAATCATGTGTTGTTATATTGTAACAAAAAAAATAAATTATGTGTTATATCTAATTTACTTATTTAAAGTGTGACACTCACTAGCAGCACAGAGCACTTGCTCTTAGATTAGTACAATTTTATGAAAATTGTGCAGTTATACATTTATATTGCACTTGTTAACATCACCCAATAAATATTTATATTTTGTTTATGACTTACCGGTGTCAATGAGAGCAATGATTATATCATTTGATGAATGTTGGTGAGTGATGGCATCGGTAGGAGGCTTCATTCCCAAATCTGAATCTAAGAAATCCCAAGACCTCGTTGTATGTAATTCAAGTATTGGATCTGGGAACACTGACACCACACCATCGTGGCCTGTTTACCAATCGCAAACTATTAGTTACCTCAAAAGGAGACAATAACATCACTTTCATCAAATTAATATAACTGTCCATGGATAAGGGTAAATGTTCCATAAAAAAATTTCTTCACTACAATCTCAATCACTTATTTATCTCTATCTTATCTCATATGGTGAAAGTAATTAATTTAGGAGGAATTAAACATTGGAAATATTTACTGGAATCTTTCCATTGTAATTTCCATGGAGAGAATAATCTTAACCCATGGCTTGGATATATACATGTCACCTGTGTAGTTTTTTTTTTTTTTTTAA
>Ga0228710_1001397_pt1 | contig 36013 bp, 26 predicted proteins | sample MedpolnodulmetaG_FD_177995 | JGI IMG/M metagenome (GOLD analysis project Ga0228710, IMG submission 177995) | Root nodule microbial communities from Medicago polymorpha collected in Santa Monica, California, United States - pink nodules | ecosystem: Host-associated > Plants > Roots > Nodule...
ATCATGCCTCTTGCACATCGACTAGCACTAGATGATTTTGATATCATGATAGATGATTTGATTTAATTTCAATGTAAACATTTACATACTCTAAAGGATAGAGAAGTTTTTTTTTTTTTTTTAAAAGAACCCTTCGTCTTATTTTAAGTGATTCTTTTATTCATTTCAATTATTAAGAAAAAGTATAATATTTTTTGGGACAAGATGGAGGGAGTATAAGTTATTCATAAACCTTTTACTTTTTATTTTTTAAGGAAGTTATTCATAAACCTTTATCACCCACCTTGCAAGAAACAAATTGGTTATTCATAAACCTTTATCACCCATCTTGCAAAAAACAAGTTGTACCATCCATTCGGGAGGCAACACATCACTTGTTAGTTACCGGTCACATCAGTTTTTATAAGTATTTATTTACTTTCATACCAGTCATTATAAAAAAAAGGTTACTGTCATCATTTATCGACTATTTTAATGTCATAGACTATTTTGACCAACAAAATATACAATCAAAGACTATTTTGAATTTTTGTTACATTGAGAGATTGTTGTGGCTAATCCCTATACTTTAGGGACAAAAATGGCTATTTACCCCCAAAAATAAGTAATATCTTGAAAAATAATTAATACCTTAAAAAAATGTTGTCCTTGTTTTTTCTTCTTATATCAAGAAGGGCGGGATAATGGTAAGACTACTAAAGCTCATTATAGGTATTTAATTAAAAAAAATTAAATAAAAAAGGCTTCATATGCAAACAAAGAGATTCCATAATTAAAATTTCCTTGAGAATTTTTGTTTCCACCGACCGGGCATCTTTTAATGTGCTGATTAGACTTCATAAGGTACAAAATTATATATTTAATGAGGCATACACACCCTTAAGTTATATGTATGCATTCTTCATAAACAAGCCCAATGTCGTGATTTTGCACACATTGTTGATACCTGAACTGGATTAGAGAATGATGTCTTATTCTTTTGGATTGTGTTTCTGAATTTCTATTTTTATAAATTTTTCTTGACAACATTGTATCCTAGAAGTTAATCAAAGGTTTGGCCATGAAGTGTCATTTTCTCAAGTAGATATGTAAATGTATGTATCAATCGTGCTGATGTTGAATTGAAAATGAATTGGAGAAAACGAGTATTGTGCTTAAGCCTCTCGGTTTTTGTTTTTGCGCAAATTTTTTGGGTTAAATTTGCCTTTGATCATGGATTAGTGACGAGTTAACAGCAGTGACAATACAATACAATGCATTGCAAGCTAATCTGACAGACATGGTATGAGTGGATACATTCAGCAATGGTTAACTCATCATCAGCTGAAAGGAAATGGCGGGATTCAAATGATAAAATCTCTACTGATCAGTTGACAAGTATGCCTTGGAAATGTTGCATTCTATAGAAAATTTTGAAGATATGCATAAATATCGATTCAAGAGTAAGGTGTCTCCTTTATGCTTCAGGTTCATAAATTTCTTGAACAGTTTGCTAGTTGGTTCTTCTGATAATGCAAAATTTGAGGGTGATCGTCGAGCTATTTTTGGAGCTCAATCATATCTCTTATTCAAGTTAATCAAACTGATTTCTAAACTTGTTAAACAGGTTAAATGCATAAAACCATAAATTCCTCTTTATATAACTTTGGTACCATACATTTTTTCTTACACTTGAGTTATGTACTTTTTCAGCTTCAATCTGTGGTGAGTTGGGAGATGGGTAATAAGCTTCTTCAAACTAAATGCATACGAGAAATCAAGAAAACTTGGAAAGCTTGTCGATATAGTTTATCAGGAATGAATGGAGTTTTAAGGAGTGTTATATGTTCTGTAACATGTTTATTTCATAGCAGTCACCAAAACCAAAGACACTTCTTTGAATCTGAAGAATTCATGCCATGAAAAATGCTTGTTTCGGATAAGAAGCAGAAGAAAATATTTGCATCTGTTCATGCCATTCGTTCAATCAGAGTAGCAAGGTTGCCACAGATTGTTTTCCTTCACATGAGAGTGTACATTCTGAATTGGTTAAGTATCCGAGATTGTTTATATTACTAAATGTTTTTAATGTGTCCCTTTCAGGAGTAACATTCAAGTTTCATTGGCAGAGGGGACGAATGTAAGGGACATTGCATCCTAGATCAATGGATGTATGATAGGTTTAATTTGTTTATGGAAGCTCTGAAGCATTCTTTTATAAAGTAAAAGGGAAAGGTAGCACAAAGACTAATCTCTTTAAGCGCTACAATGAATAACAGATTATTTCAACTTCATTTGAGGCTTTTTGTTAGGAAACATGGTATTGATGAGAGTAAATATCTTAACAAAATGAATTGATTGAATAAAAAAATATCTTGATAATAACAAGTTTAATCTACTTGAGTGAGGCACTTGAATTTCATTGTTATAAGTTGATATAGATAGATTTAATGTGAATGCAATGTTGTCAGTAAAGTTGCAATGAATAACAGATAGATTTGGAATTGTAAACAATCAGGAAAACAAAGCAAACCTTTGAGTGAAATGAAATAAATATAAGATAAGCATACCATTGTGAATTTGTGATACCTTCAAGAAAATTCTCTTAAAACTATAATGATGTGCAACAAAAATACATGTCATATTTTTTAGACCAAATTTTTTATGTAGATACTGAAATATTCGAATTTTAAAATATGGGGACAATTCTGTAAAAATGATAAAAATAGAGAGACCAAAACTACAATTAAACCAAACAAAAAAACATGTCTTTTAATACAACCTGGTGCTTTTTTTTTAACAAGCAATACAACTCAGTGTTAGAACTACATTTCTATTCAAATTAAAACAAGTACTCCTCTCATTTATAAACTTTAAATAGGATTACCATAACATATATTTTTCTTATGATGTTATTTTTCACCTTCAATTTCAACAAAATTGCAGCGAAAACAACAAACTATGCATTAGAGCCTCTGATTTTGCAATGAAAAATGCATCGGAAGCGAGAATTTGCTTGCGTAAGTTGTTCCAAACACACACTAAAGCATCTTCTATACCATTTTCAAATCTAATAAAGTAAATTATCGCGACTGTGCAACACGCGGCTCTTACTCTAGTTGTTGATGAGCTTTGATTTACCACCTAATAAAATAGGATACAAAAATTCGAAAAATGTTATTATAAATATTCCTCCAACTTTACAATAAAACAACAGCATGTCGAAAATAATGTTAGTGCTGTGCTTAGAATGCTTACATAACAACATGTTTGCAATAAAATACTTCAATTTTAAAAACTACACTACAAATGGACATAATGACAAAACTTTGTTGATTTAGGCAACACCCTGAGATGAGCAGATCTCCTTTCAACTGACATCTGAATGCAAAATTGTTTCCTTTAACATAAACATGAAATTTTTAAGAAATCAATATAAACAGAATAGTATGCAAAAGAATTTGGAGGAGTGAAGATACCTTAGTATAACATGTTCACAAATATGAGTGAGAGTGAAAGACTATTAGTCAGATTGTCCTTAAAATTGCCTATACTACCTACTTATTGTTTGATATGAGGCATTCCTGTACAATTTAAACTGAGGCTTTTAAATAATATGTCAACCAATGTCTACATGATGAATCATTTCCTGCATTTACATCATGCTACAATAAGAATAAAGTTATAAATTTCTAAATGGTCTCAGCCCTCAAACCTTTGATCAAGCAAATCAAAGAAAGAATACCCTCTGCTGTGTTGCGTCAACTATTTTATGCTCACACTTGGTTTTTGGTGTCAAACTCTTGTTCGGAGAATCACATTTACCTAATACAAGCGATACTCAAAGGAGCAATGCTTTGAGCAGTAGCATAGTATCAATAAAAGCTTAAGCTACATGAACTTTTACTTGATCAACAATAAAACTATTTTCCTCTGATGTAAAACAAGATTTAAAGCAGAAATTAACCCATGATTAACCTAAGAAATAGATAAGAGATTAAGAAAACAAAAAATAAACAAATGAGAAGTTATCTCAACTCTTCATCTGAAAGGGTTAACAAAGCAAAAGAGAAGAACAGTAAAACAAATAGCAGAAATAGAATTCTCCTTTGAGGGGAGCACCTCCTAAACAATGAAAGAGTTGAATGATTCTTTTGATAATCTGTCACTGTTTATTACATTCCATACATATAGGGAAATACTAGTACTCAATACAGAAATGATTGGTACTATTACAGCCGGTAACAATGACTCATGGTGATCTTATCCTCTCAGCCTAATGAGGTGTTATCCTTCTAGATTCTTCTTCACTTAGTTGGCCTTGGTACTTCATAATCATTCAGCCATTTGGGCCTTAGCTTCTTTCTCTTTGCACGTCCCATAGGAATAGTCTCCTCCTGAATCTCATCTTCCTTGCTGCTTTGAGTTCCACTCATATCTCCTAACCTCTTCATCATCAAATTCATTAGGCGTAACATCTCGTCTTGTTGTCTTGCCAGACGCCCGAGTTCCTCTTGATTCTTCAAGTATTGCTCTTTTAAGAAAACAAAGATTTTCAACACAGGCTTACTATCCTCAACAGACATGGCAGGAGCATCAATATTTTCATCAGCTGTCGTACAAACATGAGAAGAACTTCCAGCAGGAACATCATCACAAAATTTTCTATACTTAAGAAGGTCAACAAGATTGGGAGGAAATCCAGGTGGAACACCAACATCATTACTACTTCTGTTAGTTTTTCCTAGATGAGGTCTATGTTTCCTTGAACTTTCACTTCTCTTCCGCTTCACAATGTTCTTAACAAAATCTCCATTACCCAATACAGATTGCTTCCACCACATTGCATAACGTGTAGTTACATCTGCCTCAAAGAGTCTTGGTGGAAAATACAATTTTTTATCAGATGTAAGCCTACAATAGTATTTCCAAGCAGTGATTTTAGTCTCATTGAATCTAGGCACATCACTTGGAACATCTTGATCCATTCCAAATTGCATAGCAACTCTGTGTGGCAAATACTGCTCTATAGAGTCAAATCCAACAAGCTCGGAAACTCTTGAGCGTATAAAAAAATGAGAGCATTTGTTTATCCAAATCTTTCTTAAATGGTACCGAAAATGCATCATCTGGATAAAACATTTCACATTTATCAGCATATCTAACATATGGACGCCAGAGAAAATCATTGATAGTTGAGTCTAATGCCAACTTAACACTGTCAATTTCCAAGGCCTGAACTTTATGCCACCTAAACAATAAAGGGTCTACATGGTTTATCAACATGGGTTGTGGTTGTAAATTTTTGAACCTCTCCCACACCCAAATTTGAACCAAGTAAAAGGGTAATTGAAGAGTAACTTCTAAAGGATATATATCAGGATCAACAATTTTTTTCTTAAACAAAGTTAACTCTTTATATATGGTAGCTAAAACAGCTGGTGCTAAAGCAATAGGATTTCCTCTAGCAAGAAGAACAACAATAGAAAACAAAGAACTTTTCAGCCAAGAGAGTTTATGAGGAAAAACAGAAAGTGACAACCAAGTAGCAAGGAATGCTTCATGTTCAATTTCACTACCTTTATCAATGAAAATATCTATCCATAATTTTATTCTAGACGAATTACCTACTTGTTTCAGATGAGTAGTAAGTTGCTTTAATGCAAGTATCAATTTCTTCTCCACCTTTGTCATTTCTTGGTCTGTAACTTGTGTGAAAATTGGATCACCAATGACAGGGTAACCCCCCAAAACCATGACATCTTCCAAAGTGATTGTTGCCTCACCAAATGGCAACACAAAAGTATTGGTCTCACAACACCATTTCTCAACAATCCTAAATAGCAAGTTATAATTTTTATGAATGTAGCATTTAGTACTCATAATGGCTTGAAAGATTCCACACAGATTCAAAGTAGCATTAAAACAGTAGCATGTTTTAGGAAACTTGACAACACGTTCCTTGCAAAGGAAGGTAAAAATATTCCCCTACTTTATCTCTCTTTTTTCACTACTCCCTCCCTCTCTAACTTTTTACAGGAACTTCTACGTCAGTTCTTTTCATGCAGAAACTGCTGCTTATTGATAGCACATATATCATATAATATTGATGTGTAAACAATTTGAATTTATAAAGTAAAAGTAGTACATGCACTGATCTCTTCTCAGTAATATCTAATAAGCACTCAGTTTCACCAACTATACATCTCATAATTTTTTTTTAAACAAATCAACTAATCATTTATCAATAATTCTAAATTATTATATTTCATTTTTTTAATATTAAAGATGTGTGGGACAACACATATATAAGATGCTTATTTGAGATCTCCAAACTCATTAACTATTTAAATAATTTATTTTCTAAAATGGCGGTACCTAATAGATATCAAGTCTTATTATTAGGACCTTACATTGTGGATAATCTAATGTAATTTAGGATTTAAAGATAAGCATAAATACATCCATATTACAAAGTTTGATTCTAAAGTTAATTATTATTGGTCAAACTTTACTTACTTTTTGATCGAACTTCACCCACTTAATTATTTACACTCATTTTTATAAATTTTATCAAATTGTTTACATCAACCTCACTAATTTACACCCACTTTTATCATTTTAAAATGACATTAACAAACAAATGAACTTTAGTTGTTGTCTTCCAATTTCGGTTCCACCATAGAATTGAGAACTGGCTTTGTTTGATTTACGGTAAAAAAAAAAACTTCAATTCCTAAATTAAAAAAATAATAATAACCTGAAGTGCTTATTTCTTTTACAGGTTGTTGTATTTATATTGCGTCGAAAAAAAAAAAAGACTTTAGTAGTTTCATGAGGAGAGAAAAAAAACGAAGGCTGAAAATTGTTGTTCTAACTATCAAACCTTCCTAATAACACGTGGAAAAACCCAAAAATACCTCCCACGGTAGTTAACTACAGTTATGCAAACCGGCAACAGTTAACATCCGCGGGCCTCCGCGGTAGTTAACTGCCGCTGCGATCTATATCATATGAACACAGAAACTCAAGTTTCTGGTTACACGAACACATGCAAAGCAACTTCAAAATTCAATCCAAAATCACCCAAACCTCATTTGCACGAAAGTTATCCTAATTTCTTCAAGCAAATCACAAGTAAGTCATCTTGATTCTATTTACATGCAATATAGGTTGTTTAGGGTGTTATTTTGATAATTTTAGCAAAATGTTAGTGTTTAGGTTAGGTTTAAAAATTGCAAATTATGATAGAATTTGATGCTATAATGTATGGTTATTGCTAGCATTGTTGTTTAGGGTAGGTTTAGGTACAATGCAGTTGTTTAGATGTTCAAATAACACTAATTGTGCTACTAATTTAGAATGCACTTAAGGTGTTTGATGAAATGCCTAAGTGATATAATCTTGCTTTTTTTGTGTAATTTTTTTGTAAATATGTTAAATTTTATAATGTATATATGTTATAATGATTCTAAGCTTGAATATTTACATTTTTTGGCAAGTTTGAAGAATTACATAATGTTATACGTTACATAAAGTATGATGAATGTATATATGTTATATTAAGTTTGATAATGTTATACTTGCACTTTGGTGTTGTGTATAATGTGAGAGTTAGATCCATAGTTCCATGCCTTAGGTTCTGTTACCTTAAAAGTGTATAGTTTTTAGGAAATGCCTAAATACATTGTCCACTTATTGGTCGGCGAACCAAAGTGACTCTCAGGCGTCAGTTAATAATGAGTGGCAGAACTGGTTGGTGCTTCATGGTACGGATCGTGTAACAAATGAGGACATTCGGGGGATAGGGAAGGAGATTGGGATAAAATTTGATGGGGATAAAAATAATGTGTTTGATGTGTTGTCTGGTGTGAGAAGAAAAAATAAAGAGGGTGATGAGCAACGGAGGTGAGTTGAGGGAGTGAGGGAGTGGAGGAAGGTCGGGGTGGTGGTTCGGTGGGTGTTGGTGGGTTAAATGAAGCTCATTTCTTGGAATGTTCGGGGTTTAGGGGGACATGAGAAGAGGAGGGAGGTGAGACAGTTGGTGAGGGAGAAGTGTCCGCTTATTCTTTGTATCCAGGAAACAAAATGTGTTACTTTTGATGATATAATGTGTAATTCTATTTGGGGCGATGCAAATGTTGGTTATTCTTTTCAGCCTTCTTTGGGTGCCTCTGGTGGTTTGGTAACTCTTTGGGATAGTTCAGAGGTGGAAGTGTGGTCCACTACTTCTTTCGAGCATGTGTTGTTGATAGCGGGCCAATTTTACAAGTCTAATGAGTAGTTTGTTGTTTTCAATATCTATGCCCCGTGTGAAGGTTCGTGTCAGCAATCTCTTTGGGTCAATATTACTAACAGGTTGGTTACTTATTCTGACCAGAATGTTTGTGTCTGCGATGATCTCAATGTGTTCGCATTGTGTCCAAAAGGCGTAGTGTGGGAGATATCATGCGTCAAACAGGGATGGCAGGTCTCAATCATTTCATTGATAGTAACTTGTTGATCGATTATGCTTTACTAATATCCAGCTTAAGTGTCACATCTCATTTATTCCCTTTAGTTTTTACCTTCATGTAGTGAACGATCTCAATTGCCACCATTGCATTGTCAAGAATGGATCTACCTGGGAAGAAAGATGACTGTTAATAGATATACACCTATCCAGCACCTGCTTAAGCCTATTTGCAAGCACCTTGTCCAACTATATTCATCTTCCTCATTGAAGTAGCAGCTGCATGAAAGAATTTCGTGTTGAGGTCCCCATCGTGATACCAAAACATCATTGCTCGCTGTTTTCAAAACATGTCATCTTTAATCAACAATTTATCCAACTTATGGCAGAACATATTGAAATAATTGACATTTGATGCATCCACATGGGAACGCATTGCTTCAAGTTTGCATTGGGTCTTGTGAATATATTTCCTTGTAATTTGGTTAACATTCTTGCTCCATTTCGAGAGATCTGAAGCACACTGATTAAGTTTCTGCTAAAGTGGACAATTTCCATAACCCTGCCACCTTTGGGAATCAAACAGTTTAAACTCCAATTCAACTAGCCAAGCATTTCCAAAACAAAAATGATGATGACCCCGAACTGTAGTAACTTGAGGTGCACAATGGAGCCAAAAAAGGTAGTGATCAGGCGAAGTGGTGGTGAGACATGCCACGATTGCATTCGAAAACCTGTCAAACCATCTATCATTAGCCATTGCTCGATCTAATTTTTCTTTCACAACGCGATCATTCCTAGACTTTTGAACCAAGTGAAAATATAGTAGATGCATCATTTCATAATTACAAAACTATAGGAACCTTGTATAAGCAATTAATTGTAAAAAAAAAAAAAGGAACTAAGTATTTGTTAGTTTTAGTCATTGAAAAGCCACTCAAATCAATTGTGGAGAAAATAAGAAGGAAGGGATATGTACCCAAAAAAAGAGAAAATGGAAGGGATATATACCAATAACGGTACATAGTATATTTACTATTTATCTTTAAAGATTTACACAAGAGTCCATGCAGTAATGGTATAATCAATGGATGACATTTTAGTCAACATTTAAAGACCAAATCCTAATCAAAAGGAATTTAATTTAAAATATAAGAATAAATTGCCCCAAGCACATTGAATGCCCTTTAAAAGAGAACCAATATCACCCAAACCCAAAAATGCCAAAAAGAAAAAAAAAATCACTTTTTTTATGCTTCATTCCCTTAGGGACATTTCACATTTCTTCCTGGTCCACCATAGTAAAAGTAATTCCCCCAAACATTATTTATTCCTCCTTGTATGTCATAGCAATTTGGATGATCCGCTAGAACCCTTAGATTTGACAAGGGTATCAAATTGTTATCCCAATCCACAACTTGCAAATTCCTAAAGTATGATGCTTTTCCAAAACCTTCTCCAGCAAAATGGCCACTACCCATTTGAGTTGAAGTGTGCGACCCTTGTCTTGAATTCACAATTTCTCCACCAAATTGTACCATACTTGCATGATCCCTTAAGTGTGTGAACAAAAACGATGGCCAGTACCCTACCAATATTCCGGACCCAAATTCAAGCCACCAATTTCCATGCTTTGGATCCTAAAAAAAATAAATAGTATAACAAAACTTTCAATGACACTCCTTTTGTTATTTTTGTATTTTGCAACAAAGCAAAAAATTTCAATTAAAGCTAGACATAATTATGAATAGCATCATGTTAGCTTGGTTGGCAAGTGAAATGAGTCAAAAAGAGGAGTAAGAAAAGTGGTGAATGTGTGAAGGGTATTTACAAAATAATGGGAAATTTTGTTAAAATAATAATAAAATGATGAACAAAACTACAAAAGGTCGAAGAGTTCAGAATTAGAAGCTCTTTGTTGGGAAAAAGGAAGAGAATCTTTAAAAGAAAGGAATGCATATAAGAGAAATACAGTTCATTATTCGAATTCACTAGGCATGCGTGTAATGTCCCAAAGTATTAAAGTGAATAAAGTGGTGCATGTTGTTAACTAAGACTAGACATTGTACAACACTTTGTGCACTATTTTTATTTTTGTCTTTTTTCAAAATTTTCATTTTATAAAAAATATTTTTTTATCTTGGAATGGAAAACATAAAATAACTTCCCCTATACTTCTTCTAATATTCTATATCACAAAATTCAATGGCGTTTGTTACTTCCAAAACAATGGAGACCCCACTATTGAGCATTTTTAATCATTTTTATTTATTTATATTTGTTTTTGAGTTCCTTTGAAGCTTTTGACCATGGAATTTGAAGACTTTTGTGAAACTAGTAAAAGATTCATATCAAAGGGTAGGGATCAATCTTCTATCCTTTAGGTGGGACCCATAATGTGATCCATCAATATTGGTTGTTGGATTTCAACAAACGTGTATATGCTCAAAACAGATTTCTAAACTATATAGAATACAAATGAATTAAGTAATATAAACCCTTAAATCCGTTTTATAAGACTTGTGTGACAAGGTTTAACTTTTCCAATCAATAGTAAAACTAAATTATCCACTATAAAAAAAAAATTGGACACTTGTATTATAAATTGTCAATAATTTTCTAAGATAAATTTTGTTATAAAGCACAAAATAAAAATTACCTTCCAAATGAGCAAGCTAATATCAAATTGGCCCCCAGTATATGAAGAAGTTGGAGAGATTGCAGCACCAATTGCAATTTTATTGTTAGTTTGAACAAAGCCGGAACAAAGTAAATTGTAGCATCCAGTTGCTTGATATGCATCACTCTGCAAATAATAATCAATATTTTTTTTATTATTTAATGTCTTCTTATCTTAACTTACACTTCAAGCAAAGGTTTATAATTATGTATTTATAGTATATAACCTCTCTCCCTTTTCTTTATTGAGTTTTATACTTACCGTCCAATAAGTAAAGAATCTAGGGTAACTGTCCCCATAGAGCTCAGGGCTGACCTGAAAAATAATAATTTAAATTAGTTTATTTGGCTAAGATACAAAAATTAAAAACATGGAGAAAATTTTATGGTAGGTAGTTGAGCAATGGTAACTGTTTTTGAATGCTAACCAAATATAGTGCATTTAAGAGTAAGAGAGAATCATTGAAATATCGAAATAAAGAAAAAGTGTGTTTCAACAAATGAAGAATCAATTAAGTTGAAGTAATGGCTGAATTAAAACTTGCCTGCCAACCAGCTTCAATGGTGTTGAGATCATCTCCAAATGAACCAGAAATGACCCACATTTGGGACAGGCTGAATTCATATTGGTTTGCTACACGTGGGGCCCACACGTTTATGCTAGCCTTTGCTCCATAGTATTGATTTCCAGTCACATATCCAACTGCATGCTGTACAAAAATAAAAACCATTAGGCGATTTCTACTATGATACAAATACTAGACACACATTGATATGTATACATCAACAAAAATTTGAGAAAATTGAAGTGATAGAATATAAACACATGTGCCGTGTCAGACATCTCACATATATCGGATGTTGGAAATGCCTTCACTCTGAAGTGTCTGTATTATGTAGAGTATTTTGAATATAATCTAAGGTTATTTAAGGAAATTAAATTTAAAATAAGATATTTTTTTCTTAAAATATCGGATATCGGAAACATGTGTTAGTGTCATACACTCACATATATCGGATATCAGAAACGCCCATCTGAAGTGTCAGTGATCATTTTGAATAAAATTTAAGTTTCCTTAGTAATATTAAATTTTTTTACCTAAAATTTTTCCTTGCAAAGGCTCATGCTAGTTTATATTTCAAGTTTGATTTTTTTGTTAGATTTTCCTACACAAGATAATGTAATAATAGTTGCAGCACACACAAGAGTAGAAACATCATTTAGTGAAACATTAACTAACTGAAGAACCATGAAATTCTGCAATCACTATAAATAGGAAAAAAGGTTGAAGTTTCACCATCAATGAAATTCCAACTACTCAAAATTTATTGTTCTTGCTTCCATGAATACTCATTTTCATACCAAACAAGACAAATGGACATTAAAACAAGAAGAACAGAAGAAGAAAAAAAACATAAAGCAAAGAATGAAAATCAAAACAGTATATTTGTTTGTTAATAATGTCTTGCTTCATTTGATAAACCAAAAAAAATTAATAAATTTAAAAAACAAATATAAACTTCAATTTCTTGGTGTGAATTTTCAGAAATTGAATTGCATTTGCATATACCTCATGTCCATTGCTATTTGTGTCCCTTCTAACACGTCTTCTTAATTTTCTTCCAAATGTATTGATAGAACTTGCCCTTAACATGTCTTGTTCCGTTGTTCTTCTAATTGGAATTGTTCCTTCCGGACATGATTCACCTGACAAGCTCCATGACTGAAAATTCTCGCTCGACACATCCCTGTTGTTATGAGTTTTAGGCCTTTCTGGAGGATCCTACACACATGCAAGAAAATAAAATTGCATTTTTTTAAATAAAAATTTCCCTTATACCTTAACTATATATAATAAAAACCTTGAGATTGTTTTTGACTCGATTAAAATTTACCAGTGGTCTTTGTCCTTTTAACATAGGATGATCAAAAGCTGGTTGTTGATGAGACGCAACACATTCTATGATATCACCGTCAGGACTCTAAAAAAAAATTACAAAAAATATATATCAACAAATTATGATAAAACAGAGTAAAAACAGGGGAAGTGAAAAAACAAAAGCATGAAACTTTAACATACCTGAATTGTCTTAATTGAAGGTTTATTGATCTGTTGAAGACGATATCTTATGATGTTCATTTTATTCAACTCTTCCTTTGGTTTAAAAGTGTTATTGGCAACAGGGTTGTTGTCAATTTCTGAGGAAGAAAAAACAGGACAAAGGAAAGAAAAAACAAGAAGAAAATGTACAAGATTGTAAATGATTGGAGAAGTCAAACACAAGCTAAAATCCATGCTTGAGAATTTTCCTTTCTTTGTTTCTATTGAAGAATCCGTTTGAAGTAGTTCACATTGATCTTGTCTTCTTCTTCCATCTACAAAAACAAAATTGTGTGTTCCTAGATTTTGATTGTGGCAAGGGAAACACATCTTCCACCAAAGCTATACTATAGAATATACATAAAACTGAGTATTCTAAGTATGGTTAATTACTTCTTTCACTATTTTCAATGCCTTGGAAGCATAGTATATAATTGTATAACGTGCTTCTATTCTCTTTCTGAGTCAAAATTTCTAAAACTTTGGTTATGTTACTGACAACTTGAGCTCTCAGGAGTTGGGTGGATGATTAAAATACATGAAAGGGTTGGGTTGTATTCAAGTTTTGCCCATGTGGGTTGGAGCCCTTATAAATGCCTAGATTAGTGATGAAATCGTGCTATATTTAAAAATTTATAGGAGTGTGTACAAGGGAAGGGGTACACGAATCATAGCAGCTTATAAATATATGTTGAATTTCAAAGGTATCTTTTGCTTAACCAAGATTATTTAATGTACATGATTTATGCAAAAATTAAAAATTGTTTAAAGTCTTTTTTATGTAAATCTGAAATAAAGTTCGGTACAACAGATCAACGATTGAGTCTAACAAAATGAGCTAGTCTATAACAAAATGACAAATGAAGACTTGAATCCTAACTCGAAGAGGTATTCTCGTTTAGTGTCTGATTGTCATTCAAATATGATTATCTCCTTTAATTGAATCTAATCAGAGTCGATCCTAAGATTTTTGGTCTTATGGGCGAATCAATAAAATTGTACCCTTTTAACTGTTCAATTTCTTTTTGCATTTTTTGTTGCAAAAGATTTATTCATAATCAAAATTCTTTAAAAAAAAAATCAATAGATTTAATCAAAGCTGAGTTAAAAAGAAATACATTTGCATAGTACTCACTATTAAGTAAAAATAATCATTTTGGTGTTTTGATTGTTGTTCTTCATCGGCCATCCGCCCACCCCTGAATCTAACAAAAGAGGCTAATCTCTTTCTTTCAAAAAGGAAAAAGACTATATCTTATAACATTTTTTTTTTGAAAGAACTAATATCTTATTACATGATAGATTAAAGTTCAAATTATGTCTGAGATAGACATCCACATTTTAATGTCTCACGGTAAATCAAATATGATTACATGTGGTGAAGTAAATACGTAAAAAAAAAAAAAAAGTTTCATACTATTACACATATATGAACAATCTAGTACCAAAAAAAGTAAATGACTAGTTTTATAAAAACCAAATTAAGAAAAATGACTTTTGTTGTAATTTTATCCGAGAAAAATCATATTCGAATTTCGAATGGTTATCATGATAAAGCAACCATTTGTTCTTTTTGCAGCATAATTTAATGATGTGCTTTTTGCAACTGTTGATCATAATATATTTTTTCAACCGAAGAATTTTATTTGTTGGTGCTTTAATTAAATTAAAAAATAGATATGTAACTATCAATTATGAAAAGGGTTAACATATTTTGAATATAAATAATGTACTTGAAAACATCAGTTTTAGGTGTGAGGAAAGAGAAGGGAGGAAGGAGATTGAGAGAGATAACAAAACAAGACATGTTTCCAGTCTAGAATACAAGGACTGAAACTTTATCTTTTATGTTTGTTAGTTTATTGGGGCAAAATGGGACTGATGATTTCTGTTATTCTTTACTTTTGTGTCTGAATGAGGACAGATAGGAATTACAATTGATTCTGGGTTTCCAAAGTTCTATCTTTGCTTTCAGTCTCTCTTCCTTTCTCATTTCCCAAGATGTTCTATCATGAGTCAGCAACACTTCATTCATAGCACTCAATTACTATTATTTTGGGCAACAATAAAGCTATCCTACTTTGATTTCTCAATGAGATAATTTGCTATATATACTTTGTTATAATCTTTGGAGGATTTGGATAAGTTAATTACAACTAGTAAATTAATACTCATGGTAATCTTGTGACAAAACAAGAGCAGTTATCTACAAGATTAATTTGTACAACGAAACATATTGTTGGTATACATGTAAAGTTCACATTGAATTAGAAAAGCATAAGTTGAGCAACATTTAATTGAAAGGACTCACGTACCACATTCAACAATATTTAAATTGAAAATTTTTTAACACCGTGGTAAGTAACAATATTGGCTCTCCATTTTCTAGTCACCAATACCATATGGAAGTGAAACCAAATTGTTTTGTATATGTGCCCCCAATCCAACCTTGTTGGCACGTGCTGCACCCTCCATGCATGTCATAGTTATAGTTTGTCTATTGTTTTATTTTTGGGGATCAATATTTTAACTGAACAACCCCATCTATTGAAAAACCAATACTGTTTACCAACTTAACTAAGTGTAAAAAATACTTAATTACATGAAGGCCACTTATCATACTCTATTTGCTCACTAAATTATTTTCCTATGTAAGAAAAAAATGTTTTATTAACGCAGAGTATAAGCGATTTCATTCTTAAATTTTAACTCATGTAATAATGTCAAAATTGTTAAGTTGAACACTTTTATCCAAGTTTGTTCGCAGAATTTGCAATTGTGTATATGAGTTTCAATGGTATTTACCACTTTGTCTTAATAAAAAAAAGGCTAATTTTTTATAAGACTATGCTTAGTATGTAAGAGTGGAACACGAGAAGAATTGAAATGAGCATTATTATATTAAAAACATATCTATTTAGCATATAGTGACTAATTTGTGCTAAGCACTCATTGTGGTTAATATAGAAAAGAAAAATTAACGTAAAATTGGTTTTGAGTATTTTGCAGCTAACGTGTAGGAAAATATAAGTTTTAGAAGGATTGAATTATGACATTAGTGTAGGGTCTGATGGCGTCATAGATAACCAAGTCTCACTTTCACTGAGAAAATTGTGTCGACTGATACTCTGATAAAGATGTCGATCTTCCGGTAGTATTTTGTTTTTACACCATTTTTTTTGTTAATTTTGAAAAACTACATTTTTGTCACTAGATGGGGTGATAAATAGCACATGAAACACAAATGTAAACGGAGGATCTTGGGTTCGAACCAATGATACTATAAATATTTGACTTAACAATTTCGATATTTACTCGTTCATTTAGGACTTGGGGATTATTTTTATTTCATATTTCAATAAGGCTAAATCAAACATGTTTTTTTAATTAGTATTTTCTCATCAAATTGTGCTCTTTTATTACAAATAATTGAATTAAAGGCATCCACATTTATTTTTATGAGCCGGATTTGGTCACTGTATCTATCATCGAAAAATATTTGTTTGGGCACAACCCCAAATCAAAAGTATTTAGGCACACATACATAAATGATAAAATTTAAAATATAAATAATTTAGTCACATCACTTAATATCATTTTTTCTTTTAAATTTTATTAATCATGTGTGTCCAAATAAATTTTATTTTGAGTTGTGCATATGCAAGACTTGCTCCTATTATCTATTTACTTTTCATTTATGAGAGATAAACTTCGTGAAAGATTAGTCGAAGCTATGAGTGGGGTCCACTGATTAAAATAAGTCCTATTAATCTATCACTCGTGTCTATCTCTTATAAATGGACCATATATGATGATCAGATAAATAGAGTAAATTATTACTCTTTTTATCATGTTTTGATTTTCATTTTTCGACAGGATTATTATGTTCTTAATAAATTACATATCCAGTTATTATAATCTTAATGAGAATAATTATAATTGATCATATCAGAGATGCTACACAAAGACTATAAGAAGGCATGCATGCAGTACACTTGAATGCAATTAAAAAAATATTTTCCTTTGAGTAAAACTTAACTTACTTAGGCCTCACTATTTTTACATGTATATATATATATATTACCTAAATCTACAATCAAAATGATTAGTACCAGCAAATCAGCAATACATTGTGGATTTGAATAAAGATACATATAGTACATAGTTTTAAACTCTATGAGAAGGCTTAATCATGAGAGCACCAAAGCTAAAGTTGCCTTTGTTTCACAGTGTTTCTCCTTTTTGGGTTCATGCAATGATGCCAACCATTTTGCCAGCATTCCCTTTATTTCTAGCTCTGAATTTTCAAATTTTATAGTAATTGACTAATTGGAATTTTCTAACTTCTAAGAGCAACAAAAATATTTGTTTCAAAAAAAAAAAAGAGCAACAAAAATAGAAAACATATACAGAATCTGGTCCCCTGTGGGTCACTCTCATTACAGCTAATTGGCCAGCATAAATTAATAAATTACATAATCTCAATGCAACCAAAAACTCATGTCTCTTGATTATATTTAGAAACATTCAGCAATGTACTTTAGGTACAAGTTAGTAATGTCAAGGAACAAGGCCATATAAACACAAAAGGCCAAAGAATATGTTTTCTTGTTTCATCATCACCATACGTTGTTTGAATGTGAATGTAAATTGAAAACAAAGCATACTTTAACTAGGTCTAGTCTAAGTAAATTTTCAGACAAAAGGTTATTTTGAGGCGACGTTTACGGTACACAACTTAAGTAGCTTAGCGTACTAGTACAAAAATGGTCGGAGATTAAAGTTATGGTGGGCGGATGAAATAGCAAAACATTCCAAGTGGTTGGCCTCGAGGCGGACCACTTGACTGTGTTGTTGGATTGTCGGTTGACCAAGCATGAAGGTCGCAGTGCATTTCATAAAAACACGGAGATACTATCCGAATTAAAAGAAATAAAAAAAGATAAAATTAGTGAGAAAAATTTAGAGATGAAAACATAAATTTCCTCCATGGCTAAATTTTGTGATGAAAGGATTAACGAAAACTTTATTTTTTTTTCATCACTAATCATTTACATGTGGCTACATAAAACTTAAGGAGCAATAGTTGCCCGATCATAGACCTAAATAAAAAGGATTTGGGCGCTCACACACATAAGTTAGCAAAAGTAAGTGAGCAAATTAAAAGTGAAAGATAAATAAATGAAACAATATGTATTTTTTTAAATAAGTAAATGATATGTATTTTGATGTGTGTTCCTAAATTATTTTTATTTAGGTTTGTGTTCAAGCAAATATTGCTCAAACTTTAAGTAGAGGCGATATAATTTTAATCATAGGCTGCAGTTTTTATCAACTTTGACTCTTGAACAACTAAATTTATTATGACAGTTCCTTAATTGATAATGTCTTAAAAGTTGTCACTTGTCACTCACTATAACTATGGTTTTCATGAGTTAAGATGGTTAATCACTTAATCCTTATCTTGACAGATGGAATTTTGAAAGGAAATGATGGAGATTGATGTAAAACGTAATTTGACATTAATATGAGAAAACTATAGTATAACAACGTAACAACCAATGGTTTTGCTTGCTAATAATTGTTGGTTGTGTTTGTATAAAAGAGAAATCTATGATTGTCACTAAAGGCTGTCATATGTCAGCATTTGTTAGGAAATAAAGGGAAAATTTGCTAAAATTTAACAGAATGATGTAGTAGTTCACAAATTAGATGAACATAAAAAAATGTGTATACTATAACTATAGTCTATAGTGAATTTTGAACACAATTGTGGAATTAATCAATTGTCAATAGGTAAAGAGAGCATGCGTGAAGGGTGGATAAGTCTATTGTGGGATAGTTTTGGTCTAATTAATTAAAGGCAAAATTTAGATGCATTTTCTTGTATAACTGCGGAATATGGATATGCATGTTACAGATGAATATGTTTCTATATATGCATGATTGATTACACATTTTGTCAGAGAAGAACGTGGGTCTTTATTTATTACAAATGATGAATGAAAGAAATTTCATCATATTAGTTTTTCAGAGCTTGATCTTAGATCACTAAAACAAAAAGAAGCATGAAATGCTATAAACAAAAATTGGATTGAAATTTATTTCAAAAGAAAAAAAAAAAATTGATTGAAATTAACATTTATATTAAGAATGTTGATGTGTTAAATGTGAGTTAAAAGTTAAATATTTGATTAAAGAATAGATGTTCAACAACGTATAAATAAAACTCATGTATGGTTAATTTTAATTCAATGCAATGATTTACCCTAATTTTTTTGACTCCCCGGAATTCCCAACACAAATTCTTAGACTATGAGTAAAAATATTATTGGACTATCTTTTCATCTATCTAGGAAAAAATAACTTTTTGTTTTTGTTGGTGATAAAATATCAATGTATCACTCAGATATTGACATTCCATAAGCTAAATAGCTAAGTTATAAAATAATTCTCGTTCTTTCTTATCTTTTTGATTCGTCGTTATCTCTCCTGGATTTGAAGTCTTAGTCATATATTCCATCAAAATTCTGTCTTCTTTCCATTCATTCCATATAAGGTGTTACATAAGTGGCCTTTTCAACTCACTATATGTAGTTGGTCACTTGGTGGTGGTGATTTATATTCTTCTGAAATTCTTTTGTGCAATATTATTATAATTGTGGGGCCTAAGTATATAATGATGGTGTCTCCCAGTTGAAGATGTGAAATTAACTTGAGGGAGTGAGGCATATGGAAAAAGAGAAATTTGGGAGCCACTTTGTGTGGCATTTCAGAGTGGGAGCCAAAGTTACTCTTTTTTGACATTATCATTAGGAGCTGGTGGGTTGCATTGACTCTAGATTGTATGAGTTTCACATCACTGTTTATTCGTACCATGTAAATTAAGGTCACCCAATTGGAGCCTTTTTAGTTGCTAGAACAATAATCGTATTTATAAATTGTTTAGGCAATTATTTCAACCTTGTAGCATTTGATACTCTACATCAATAAAAATAAAAAATAATAATGGTTTTACTAAATTATCCCCATTTATCCTTACATGGAACAAAAAGAATTATTTGTGTCTATGTAACACCATCTCTATTGATGTATTGCAAAATGGATAGTCTTAGGATAGCAGGGCGTGGTGGTCTCTTGCGAGACTCTGATGGGAGATGGCAAACAGAGTACTCACGTAAAATTGTAACTTAGCGCTAAGATGTGGAGAATGTATTTGGGTATGCAGCTTGTTTGGCGAAAAGGTTTTGGTCATCTTCAGGTAAAAAGCGACTCAAAAACCCTGGTTGACATGATCATTGAAAATTTCAAAGTTATAATGGTAAACCGTCAAGAGCTTTTTACAGTTGGATTGGCAGGTGCACAATCATACCTTACAGAAGGGAAATGGATTGACAGGTGCATCTCAATCATACCTGATATAAGGGAAATAGAAATATTGATTGACCAGCTAATTTTAGTTATTTGTTGAATTCTTTTCAAATTCTTGTTAAGGGGACCTCTTCATATTGAGATTTCAAGTCACCTTTATGATGTCACTTTAAGAGTTTGCATGTCTAGGAATAATCGTGTAACTCGCTTTCTTTCTTTTTAGGCTTTGATCCTCTTTTTCTACCAAAAAAAAGAATTTAGTATTAATTGATTATAGAATAAAATTAGAAAAAAGCAATTAAAACTACAAAATAATAAATGTAAAGTACAATTCTTTTTAGAATAAATACTTTTTACTAATATGACTGTTACTATTGGATGAAGACTATAATACATAAGGAAAATACAAACTGTTTTACCAAAAGTTGTATTAAAATTAGGTGATCAATAGTAACTAACTATCACTAACAAAGAGTCAAAGATCACCTTTCAAAAAAAAAAAAAACTATCACTAACAAAGATCCAAAATGGTCATAGAACTGAAAAAGTGAAAAGCAAAAAAGAGATTTTGAAAAAATTGTTTGTCTCCAAGGACGCGACTCATGAGACACTTTGTCTTAACATATGACTCAATTGGCTTGATAAGTAGCTATTACATGTCATGCTTGGTTCACTACAAAAAGTTCAATCAGAATTTCAGGTCAGCTAAGACCTGTAATTCCTAAAGCCATTTGACCACATTTTGTAAATAAAATAATGAATTTAGATGTAACATTGACCCATTCGAGTTTGTTCTTATGAACCACTTACCAACTTCAATGGAACATCACTACTAAGAATGAACTTTTCATGACTCAATTCTTAGTTACCTCTAAAAGGGGGTGTAACTTGTATATAATGTGAATATATGTGGTGCGATTGCGATATGCAGATTAAAATCGAAAAAAAGGACATACAGTAAATGTAAGATATATTACTTTGTTCAATTATGCTAAAACTTATAAATGATTAGATTAATCAAATTAACTAAATTTATATGCACTAATTTGTTTTAAATCCAGTTAGTTTATTTTCAGTTTTCCCATATTTTCTACCAGCTTTTGTTACTGTTTCTCGGTCATTATCACACTCATCTTAAAAAATTAGCTGTCTGACAGAGTGGGATAGCTAAATTTCCTTGTCTCAAATCCTTTTATATATTGAGTCAAAAAATAAATCCTTTAACGTAAAATTTCAATTTAATTTACGGGGGCTTCATATTCAAGTCTTAAATAACTTGCATATGATATTAATCAACATTTAAATGGGTGTTTGGTTCGACGACCATACAACATAAACACACGTCCACAAACCTTTATAACGTGAAAAATAAGAAGTTACAAAGTGTAGTTTTAAGAAGAAAAAAAACCATGTCTACCATTGTTCTGCCGTTGAAACAAACACTCGCCATCTGATTGCACAAAATATAAAATGGCCTTTATCCAAAAAAAATAAATATAAAATGCTTTTAGATGTATGATATAGGTTAGGGAGTGTAATATTTTAGAACAAGTTGCATAGATTTCATTGAAAGATTTTCTTTATCCTTTACTTCGCCGTCAAGGATATTACTATAATCCTCTTCCTAGCCTTTAATTTGAAGTTGTATAATTTGAAGTTGTATAATGATAGGCAAGAAAATTTGCGTTTAATTTCGTCCATATGATAAGCTATCAAGCAAATCACAAAGCTATATATGAACCCAAGACCATCTCCAATGGGGTGACTTAGTGTTACAAGTCTTGTTATCTAATAGGTATTACTATTGAAAATAAAAATACAATGTGCGTAAAGAGATAGTTGTCATAAAATAATTGTATAAATATGCAATATAGAGGTTTACATTATACTGAAGCCACGTCTTAAAACCAAGCATAGAAGTAAATTCAAATTTTATATAACATGTTCTCTCTTCGCTTTCATAGCAATTATTTTTCTTTTTGGTGAATTTCATAGCAATTATACTCCATGCATGCTAGAAGAGTATCAAATTAAGGCATCCAACTTTAGAATTTTAAAAAGTGGTATGTTAGCAAAGTGGTTATAAAAAAAAGAGAATAGAATCATGGGAAGATAGGTGCCAGAATTTGAATGATGAATCTATCTCTAAAATGTGGCTAATCGATCTATTCTCTACATGTTGGTGTATATTATAAGGTTTAAACGCCAAAAGGTAAATCAAAAGAGGCCAATTAGATATATATTAAGGTTTTGCAAGGGTGAAACAGTTATCTTAAACAATGATTTTGTCTAATGAGTTTAAGGGTCATGACCAACTTTTCATGTTCAAAACTAAAACACAAGTAAATCCTAAAAGGGCATGAAACATGGCAATTGAAAATGTTGTGAACCATTTCCTAAACAATGTTTGAATAAACATGATTTGCAAGACTGGAAGAGTTAGGAAAGAATCTAAAATAGGGGTCATGTATTGCATGCTAACATCATCTCTTGGGCCATGTCTTTCTATTTCTGTATACATCATCATTTACATCATTGCTGTGAATTCGTTGTGAAAACCACACCAATAATAAACTTGATGCGTGGAGCAAATTAATACCAAGTAATCAAATCAAGCGGGTGACAAAAAATTAATTCAAACAAAAATAAACAGCAAGAGATAAAAGGAAGAAGGAGAACACAAGAATCTGTTTACCTAGTTCGGTCTAATGATGACCTACTTTGGGGGAGAGAACAGCTCTTCGTTCCACTATAATGATATGAGTTTCTTTACAAAGAGATATTGAGTTACAAGAATCAGTCTTCAAACCTAATTCTACCCAAGTCTCAATCTCTTTCCGTGACCAAGAGACTCAATCCTAATAGTGTTTTGTTCAAGGTGAATCAAAACAATCCCAACCCTAATGTTTGTTGCCAAGAGAAATTCTCTATAAACCCTAGTTTGAATGTTGGCTTCTAAACCCTGTTTTCTATACACATAATTATCTGATACAAGGTTTATATTTATAGTGGAAAGCATCCCTCAAAAATTGGAACAGAACCGGTCCATGAAAAAGCCGTTTTATTTTTTCTGCTGTTACGCAATTCGGGCGCTGAATTATGCTGTTCGGGCACCGATTTTTTACGTAGCCAAAGGCTCCTTCTGCAGGCACAATTCGGGCCCCGAACTGCTCCATTCGGGACCCAAATTTAACATTTCCAGGATGCATGTTTTTTAGTCATTTTCCAACAATCATGATGATGTTTCTCAAACCATTTACATAATTTATAGGGTAAGGTCCGTAAATTGTTAGTTATGGGGACAAATAATTATGATTAATGATGTGCTTTTATAATCCATACACATGCACACAGCGGTAAAACTAATCTCTTTCTGCAAAAAGCTGTTCTGATATGTTGGAGATAAAATACTTAGATTAGGATATATAAAAGTAAATGGCTCTTCTATTATTTTATCAACTAACCAAATAAATTACATTTGATATTTTCCATAAAATATTTAGAGATCCTTCAAAAATAAAATAAAATATTTATAGATTTATTAATCCTCGTAGAACAGAATTTCAAAGAATTGAATTCTTTTTTTGAGGAGAGAATAATTGAATTATTGGCGGCCAATATTATTATTGTTTCCTAAAAAAAATATTATTATTGGTGCTGCAGCCGGCAGGTGCACGAAAAAATTGAGGCTAGTATAATGGGAAGAAGGAAGATGTAGAGAAGAAAAAATCAAAATAAAATCAAAATCTGGATTAAACTATAGAAAGCGAATAAATAAATAAAAAATTGATCTAATAGGAATGGATGAATGTAAATCTATGGGTTTGATGGCTGATGTTAGTCATGTTCACTTGATTTTTAAGTTTAGATGCAATTTTTTTTAATTAAGTTTAGATCTGTTAGATGATGAATTGAAATCTCAATTTAAAATTTTAAGTTTTCCAGAAAACTGACTTTGTGGGGGTGAAGCCGGGGTAAAATTGAAATTTTGATAACTTGTAGGGGTGAAAGTATAAATGTAGGGGTGTATGGTAAAATTTCTGACAAGTATTTGTGCACTAAAAATGTTTTTTGGGCCCTTATTTGGTGTTGTGTTCGGAAAATGACCGGTGCTTTATAGACCACTTCAATTGCTCATATACCCTCAAAATCCCAAAATTAAGGGCCTCTGTATTTTGGGCCTCTGTTTTTTTTATTTGTCCAGACAAAATTAGGGTACTACATACACTATAATTTTAGTCAAATACACCACTAATTCGAACTTGCTATTGGAACTCTTGGTTATTTTTATTCTCAACGGTTAATAAAACAAAAGAGTAATAGTTAGGATTGAATGAAACCCAAATATTTGTTTTCACTTAGTACCTAACAAATAAACTAACTTCGCTACTACTACATTCCAATGAAAAGAAAAGAAAAAAACTAAAATTTACAACATCACCACCTTCACAAAGTTAAAAAGTATTTGGAGAAGGGAAGCTACAATAAAACCCAAAACTAATTAAAGATAACAATATCTATAACAATTTATAACATACACTATCATGTGACTTTGCTATCCTCTTAATTAATCCACCACCACTTCTCAAACAATAATCAATACTTGAAGGTACTAATTGACCTTGTGATTTTCCATAAGAGTTCCAACACATAGCTTGTTGCATACCTCTATAATTAAGGGAAGGTCTTAACTGAATGTCAGTTAAATCAACGTCTGTGCATGGGATGGAATTGCTGCATGCTAGGTGGACCGGCTGCACTGAATAACTGCCACTTATTTGATCAAATTTGACACCAGAAATTATCACTGTTCCTGTTTGGTTCTTGCAGATTTGTTTGTCACAATAGTATTGGTCTATCATTACTGGATACATAACACCATAGACCTTGATTCTTGAAAATGTTACATTTTTAACCATACCATTGCCTCCCTATTCAAAGATAAAAATCATAGAATGTTAGAAAAAATAAAACTACCAACCCAGGGCATGGCATCCTAGTGCACTAAAGCTCCTGCGCAGCGCAGGGTCCAGAGAAAAACTACCCACCAAAATTATACCAAAAAAATGAAATACATCTCTAACTCCATCTTAAAATTTATGGTTGAACCTAACACAATCCTACAAAATCGGCTTGTGAGGTGAAGATTATCTTCACTTATAAACATTTGTTCAAGTCGTATCACTTTCAATGTGGGACTCTTTAACTTGATAACATAAAGTCAAATTGTTTTCCATGTAAGTTATAAGTTATTTTCCTAAGTTATTCTAAAGAGCTTATGAGAATAAGCTAAAAAGTGAAAACAAACTATGGACATGTCATAAGTTGTTTTTATAAGTTATCTAGAATAGTCTCTCAAGTGTTTGTGCCAGCAAATAAGTTGAAATAAGTCAATTCTAACATATTCAATTTATTATTATTGCACAAGTAATTAGGTTCATACCTGCCATGTTTTGATCCTTGCTCCATATAGAGTATTTTTCATTGAAATATCCTCAACAATGATGTCAGAGACGCATGCCACACTCTTGTCTTTTCCTAATCCTCCTAAACTACATTCACAAAATTAATTTTTTTTATTATAATCAGTAACTAGCTAACAATACAATGAAAAATGCCAACATTTACTAGCTAGGTTCTATATTCTTTTTCTTACCTTATGCCATGACCAGGGCCACATTTAATATGGTGGACATGAATATTGGAGCAACCGGTTTGTATGGACACACAGTCATCTCCTGATAATACATATACAATAACAACAAGTGTCAATATTATAAGCTTGTCACAAAAAATAACTATAATATATGTACTATGATGCGCATAATGTTACAAGTTGAAGTTAGTTTAACTTTATAATAAGAACTAACTTTATAATAAGATGCACGTTTCAAAAGTTAGTTGCTGTGACAGTTTACCGTTTAAACTTGAAAAGACAATCATTCTTTGTCAAATTTAAGCTCAACAATTCTAAGTGGACAAAGCACCATATGGCCATGATTTAACAATTTACTAGATTCTACTTTTTTAGGTAAAAATGGAATGTACACTAATCTATAAAGTACTAATATAAACACCGAACACGATATTGATACTGACGCGTTGGCATTGGGAATAATTTGAGAAAATAGATGTAATTGAACGAAACTACATGTGTCAATATCGGACAGAAGACACTTTAATCTGAATTATCGATGCTAGATAGATAGTCATATAAAATAAATTAATTCAATGAATGTCTTACCAGTTCCAATATTAGAATGTTGAATTTCTACATCCTGTGTATTTTGCAAGTGAATGCCATCAGTGTTTGGACTATTTTCCGGGGAAGATATTGTAATATTGTCAACTTTGATTCCCTTTGAGTTGTCAAATTTTAGATGGCATAGAGGACTGTTGTTGATTTTGATATCTCTAATCTTTATAAAGTTGCTAGAATAGAATCTTATAGCCTGCATATAGAAGTGACAAACAAGAACAATGAGAAACTGTTAGACTCTAAATTAAAACAAAAATACACGAAAACAATGTTAGTTTGTAAGCGGAAAAATGAAAATCTTACAGTTGGTTTCATGCTTGGAATTTGTTTAGAGTGAGTTTTCTGCAAGAATTTGTGATAACAAAGTGAGACTTTGGTTTTGAAAGTTTTAAGTATTGTTTAGAGGTCTACTACAACATCACAACGGAAATTCTGGTCGCATCAATCGCATTTTACCTCGATATAAAGGTTTGCAGAATAACCGCGAACATAATTTAAAATTGTACCTGTATATCATAAAGATTTGAGGAGCTCCACCAATTAGAACCTTGACCATCAATAATGCCATAGCCTTTGATAGTGAAATTCTGCACCCATTTAAAATTTATCCATTGAAACAAACTAGACTTTGGCCATGAAGATACTTCAGGAGGAGCCAATATTGTTCCATCTATCTGTAATAATTCAATTTGTATTAACTTATTTATACATTAAACATCTTACATTCAAAATGTAACATAATATCAATTTTATGAAACAACAAATGACATGTATTTATGTTAGTCATGTTTCTAAATATGTTGGTTCAAGTGGTTAAACACAATACAAAAAAATGGTAAATGAAAGTTAACCTGAAGGGTAAGATCAGGCAGACAAGGGCCTTGTAAAGTAATAGGCTTAATGAGGAATTTGAGTTTTTCTGGAACTTTGATTGTTGCACCAGAAACTTTGCATGCACATTTCCATGCAGCTAGAAATGCCTGCTTAATGAACATTAATCAACTATATATTATCTTAAAAGCTTTCAAACCTCTTTTTGATGACGAACATTAATACATTATAGTAGTTGAAAATCATTCTAATCTTTAAATTCTGAATTCTTTTGATTACCTCTGAATCATCAGAAACTCCATTGCCCTTTGCATTAAAAGACATAATATCAAAAGTGTTAGGTTGAATTGGATGAGGATCATAATGAGGAAGAGGATGTGATTTTTTGTGATGTTTGTGTAGTTTTTTCTTCATGTTAGTGTTCCTTGCATCCACAGAAGAAAATGTGACGAAGATAAGCACCAACAAGGACATAAAAAAGAGTAGAGAAAAATTTGTGTTTCTCATCATTCCTTGAGCAGAATCTTTTTCTTTTTTACACTATTTGAAATAGTAGCAAAGAAAATATTAGGAATTTCAGGTGGTTTTGAAGTTGTATGGAAGTTATAGATAGCTATATATAGTGGGAATATGGTGGAAATAGTGTTGGTTTTCTTTTAATTTTTAAAGGGCTTGCTTTTAATTAAAAAAATTGTTAAATTGCTAATGCATAAAATTAGGTTCATTTAGAGGACGTGGATTCCCTTGTTACATGGTATGAAGATGCCTAGAAGTTTGAGATGGGCTGTGAACTGTACAAAAGCATTTTTTTTTTAATGGTTATGCTTGCTTTTGGCTGCTTTTTGTATTAAGTTGCTGAAACAGAATTTGTTTTTTGAGTATTTTTGTCCTTATGTGATGAATTGGTTGATTATGAAAAGTAACTTTAAGGAATAAGTATTAGAAAATAACTTTTGAGACCCGTATTCACCTTAGTCAATATAGGTCGTAGTCATTGTAGTAAACTGATCTAAGTCGTTGAATAAAGATTAGATGACTCATATATGATTTTTTCAAATAAAATATTAGAATTTCAATTGTTTGATTTCATCGATGGTTGAGAGGTTTTACAATGACTATTGATTGCATCAAATCTATTTCTAGGCACGTTGAGCAAGATATGTCTTTCCATCTCAAACAGGTCATTGAACCTGTTATGAGTTCAACATCGAGCAGATAAGAGAGTTCAATATGGTACGCAAGTCATTAGTATCTCACCTTATGGCCTGGTCTCTTGAAATGAACTCTTTTCACATGCTTGGGTCATAATAATTGGTGCTCGTTACGAGGGTTGGGCTACTTATCTCACCTTAGGTTTTGGATTGGTCGGTGCTGATAGAATGAACGTTATCCTACATAAATGGTGTAACTATTATGAGTCCCACATTAAAAGTTGGGCTACATAAATTACTACCTATAAGCTATATTAAGGTGCGCCATTGGGTCAATTCCGATAGAGTAAAAATCATCGTGAAAAACCACTCTAAAGGATATGTCAATGTTATGAGTTGAACTTTGAGTAGATATAAAAACTCATTGTGGTATTAAAGTCATAAAGTTTCCTTACTTTATAGACTAGTATTATTGATTGGGTTCACCTCATTGCATAATACTACAACATTTGAGTGTGTCTATGTTTGAGATAGAATGAATCAAATGCCTTTTCTCCATGTATCCATCTTTGTCCATTCAATTAGAAATAACAGCTCAACTAGAAAAAAGATTTTGTAATTAAATATTTTTCATTAAGAGCATATCATTCGTTTTAGTTCTCATTAATTAATGAAAGAGAAAAAGAATATGGTTTCAATAGATTTTAGTGTCAGTTTTCTTAGGCAAAATTTAGTGTCAGTTTTTCTAGGCAAAATTAAAATGATGGTTTTCACTGTCCCTTGTGTTTATAAACATGTAAGGTAATGGTATACTAGCATGGGACATCTCTTTGTGCTAACTATTTTTTTTTTTAGGGAATCTCTTTGTGCTAACTATGATTAGCATATGATTGATGGTAATTGTAAATATGCTTCCTGTGATTAATATAAGATTAATGGAACAAACATATAGTTAGATTCTTGTCATTGAATATTATGTTTGGGTGGGCAATGATGAAAAAAGTCGTTTCAAGATAGCATAATTTAAATTTTAAACCTTAGCTTTATACTCAGTTTTTAGTCCACGAACTCTTTTCCACCAATTGCATAATCTAACCGTAATTATAACTTGATAATTAAGGATAAGGTCCAATGATTTTAATAATGGGTTGTATAATGACATTAAGACAAAGAAAGCATTATATGTACTAACCAACACAGTGGCCAACTAATATAACCTTAAATTAATTTTCTCTAAATACTGGCTTTGTATTGAAGGAGAAGAAAATACACAAAGGTGATTGTTATTAACTTCATTTATTGTGTAACTAATTATCTATGTTGCAGACAAATAAGAGTGTGCCACCAAAGCACTCACTATTAGAATGGGACTGGTCGATGCAACTCTGGCAGTGTGCTCTTTATGTTATCCACCAAATTGGAGGGCAAATGCCACTTCAAGCAGCCAAAGAGGTGTTGTTTCAAGAAAATATAATAGATGAGATCATGTAGTATATGGATCAAGAAAATATCGGTGTCGATGATTATTTTGAAATGGCTCAAAGGGTGTACCTTTAAATGATACCTTTCAAAATAATCTTTCATGCAGAAATTTGCTTGATCGTTTAGTGCATCTAATTAAAGTTAACATATATGTATTGGTTAGGGATCGATCTTTAAATTTAATGATTAAGGAATTCGAGTATTTATCACTTATGTCATACTATATTTTTGCGTAATAATAAAGTTGTTTGACACCTTTCTACCGTAGACCATGTTGTGTTAAAGCTATTTTAAATTTTAATGGAGCTTCGGGTTTTTCTTTAAAAGATTTATAGATTTAAACTAGGTATAGAAACAAAATTTTCCCTTTTCAATTATAGTGAGAATTATATTGTCTATTTAGTTTGATCACATAACACGTAGACAACACAATGACACAAAAGACTACCAGAAAGAATAAAAATGATATACGTCAATAGAAATAAAATTATATGAAAATTTAGTTAAGGATTGTTGTGAAAGTGACTCAAAATTGGAGAAATTGAGGTTTCTGGAAACTACCAATTCGGGGCCTGAATGGTGCTGTCTGGGGCCCGAATTGACACTGGTTTTTTCAGCCTGGCACGGGTGAAAAATCGGCGTCCAAATGGAGGAATTCGGGGCCCGAATTATCGCATCAGCATATTTCAGAAACGTATTTTTTGGGCCAGATTTGTTCCAATTTTATAGGAGATACTTTCACTATAAATATAGACTTTGTATCAGAGTAAACATGGAGATAGAAGGGCTGAAACAAGGGTTTAGAAAGGCAACAACAAAACTAGGGTTTGTATAGAGTTTGTGTCTTGGCAACAAACACTAGGGTTTGAGGGTTGATTCACCTTGGGAAGTACTATTAGGATTGAGTCTCTTGGTCACAGGAAGAGATTGGGGCTTAGGGTAGAATTAGGCGGGAGACTTATTCTTGTAACCCATTGATATCTCTTTTGTAAAGTTACTCATCATTATAGTGAAACGGATGGCTGCACTCTCCCCCAGACTAGGTCAATTTGGACCGAACTGAGTAAACAGATTCTTTTGTGTTCTCTCTTTTCTTTCTCTCGTTGTTTTCTACTTTTGGCTTGCGTTTATAATTGTTCCACACACTTTGTTTTGGTTGCTTAATTATCACTTCCTCCACACATCAAGTTTGTTATTGGTGTGATTTTTCATCGAATACACTTTGTTTTGATTGCTTGATTATCACTTGCTCCCCACGGTGGGCGCCAATTGTTGTAGAAGTGACTCAAAATTGGAGTTTGGAGTTCCAAATTGAAGTTTGATGAAACTGTCAAAATTGGGCCCCGAATTGTGCTGTCTGGGGCTCGATTTTCTGCCTGGTTTTAGAGCTTTTTGTTACGTGAAAAATCGGCGCCCGAATTGAGGAATTCAGGGCCCGATGTGCCGTAACAGTATTTTTCAATCTCCACCTTGACTCTAAATTAGTGATGATGCCAAACCATCAATTACCTTGCTGCTCTTTCCCTTGCTTTCCACTACACCTAGTAGCTCCACAAGTTTACACCCTAACCTCTTCAACCATCGGAATGCCTTCCACCCTTTTGAAGATCCTTGTGTCCAACTACTAAAGGAATTTTAGGTAGTTCCACAAGTACACACCTTAACCCCTTCAGCCATCGGAATGTCTCCCGCCTTCTCGAAGGTCCTTGCGGTCCAACTACACTAGGAATTTTAGGTAGTTCCACAAGCATTCACGATAACCTCTTCAACACAGGACATCTTCCGCTTCCTTGAAGATCACCTTGCATCCAATCACCCTTGGCCTTTGATTAGGATAATCCCACAAGCCGTGCTATACATTCTTCAACCTCTGGAATGCCTTCCGTCTTCATGAAGAAATCCCTTGCTCACCACTAGAGTATAGCACCCAAGGTCCTCCATAGTCGTACCATTACCGGTGTGTTCAACTCCACCTCAAGCTGAGTGACTCTACCTCAACTAGAAAATGCGTACATCCCACTATTACTTCAACCTTGAAACTCCACCTCAACAGGTAGATCATGAGTATTGTTACCTCCGCCTCTCCAGACTGATCATGAGTATTCTTACCACCGCCTCTCCAGACGACCACCGCTCCACTAGGCATCACTCCCAAGATGAGACACATCACCTTCTTCATCCTCCAAACAACACACCACCAGAGCACCTGCATCCTCATAACCTTCAGAGACAATTTGTGGGGAGTTACCATTAATCTCCGGACAATCCTTCATGAAGTGACCCATCTTGTGACAGTTAAAGCATTTAGACTTTGACTTGTTACCACTCTTTCTCCGGTTACCTCTACCTCCACCTCCACCATTCCCTCTTGAGACACTTAGGCCTTCACCATTTTCATGAATTCTCAAGTCCTTGGATTTGATCAACTCCTTGGTTCTTAAAGCCGCTTGAACTTCTTCCAAGGTAACAGTGTCTTCTTTGTCATAGAGCATGATATCTTTGAGCGATTCAAAAGATTTCGGTAGAGCACACAACAAGAGTATAGCTTTATCTTCATCCTCAAGTTGCACCTCAATATTCTCCAAGTCATCAAGGATTTTGTTGAACTCGGTAAGTTGCTCCATGATGGCCTTTGACTCCACCATCTTGAATGAGTAGAGTTGTTGCTTTAGGAATTGCCGATGATCCAAAGACTTTGTCATGTAAAAAGACTTTAACTTTGACCATATTGATGTCGCGGTTGGTTCCTTCGCTACTTCTCTCAAAACTTTATCCCTGAGGCACAAGACAATGGCACTCCTGGTCTTGTCCACCATCTCGGTCTTCTCTACTCGTGACATGTGACCGGTAACGCACCTTCACCCTTCAAAGCTTTCTCACACTTTTGTTGTATTAACACTGCTTCCATCTTTACCTTCCATAACCCAAAATCGTTATCTCTGGTAAACTTCTCAATATCCCACTTCGAACTCATGGTACTTAATTATCCTTTGATCCTTGCCCCACGGTGGGCGCCAATTGTTGTGAATTCGATGAAAAATCACACCAAGGATTAAAGTGTTTCATTTTATTTGTGGGAGATTAAAAGTTGTATTTTTTTTTTTTTTGTTAAGAGATAAAACTGAGTTTATTTGTGAGACTAGAACAAGTCTTTAGATTAAACACATCATGAATAGACGCTATAGTAAGATCGTGAGTGACTCTATTAGCTTGTTTGTGAATAAAAGTTAGAACATAGCTAAAGCTAGATGAAAGTAAGTCCCTACATTTAGAAAGTAAAATGCCTAGCTCATTCTCATACAAACAATTATCTTTTACTGCATTCACAACTGTATCTGAAGTGAATTGGCCTAAACCACGGTCTAAAGCGATTTGAAAAGCGTGTTGTAGAGTAGTGGCTTCACATTCTTCTATTATTGCAACAAACGGAAAGATCTACGAGTGAGCTTGAATAAGGTGACCATTGTTGTCTCAGAAACATATACCAGCACCAAGTTTACCTTGAAATAGGAAGAGAGCACAATCAACGTTACATTTAATCCATTGATCATGCGGCTTGATCTACTCTAAACCTGTAGTTCTAGTATGCACTTCATCCTAATTACAATTGCACATGTTTTTGTTCTCATAAGAAAGAATTTCGTGAACACCAAATACTCCACAAAATATGGAATGTCCAACTTGACTTCGTGATGCTTCTTTTGACAATCACACAAATGTTTTGGTGGGGTGAGTTGACCTTAACATAAATGTGTTGACTTAGTATGTATTCAACAATGCCACGTCATACTCCTCTCTCATTACTCACCAAGTGAGACCAGAGACAGAATACTAATATTAACAATAGGATCGACACAACAATTTCCTTCTTTATAAATGTGAGTGACCTTGAAAGTCATAATTCTAAGCAAATCCAAACAGTTAAGCCAACAATTATATAAAGTCCAACGAATAATCTTAGACTACGTCAAAGCAAAGTTGACTGGTTGAGAATCAATTTTAAGTCCACAATAAGTACAACTTTTCTCTTAAGCTAACTCAATAACAAGAATAACGTCCATAATTTCAGCATTTAGAGCTTATGAAATACCAATATTATAAGCAAAACATCAAAGAAAAGTAGCTTGATAATCTCTAAAAATACCACCATAGAAAAATTCTACATTGTTGAAATACCCTAAAATATCCACAGAAGTATGTATAGATAGTGAAATAGGATTTATGTCTGTACATTGTTGAAAATTTATTTCATTGAATAATGATGTGATGAGAAAAATGTGGTGATTACGTGGATTTTAAAATTACCAACAATAATAAATAAATTATATTTTAAATATTGTAACAAGTGTCTATAGTACACATTTATTAGCATGCCAAAAGTTCAACAGTGGGGTCTAGTGTCTTCAACAAGTTTATTAAGTAAAGTCAAGGATATATAGGTGATCCAACTACACAACCAAAATCTGCCTTCAAACTATGATGAAAAGAGTTCTTTCTAATGTTCAAGGATTGCAAGAAAAAATATAATCATGTACTTGGATCATAAATATTGTAAACAATATAATCAACCAAAGAAATTGATTCAGATTGGATCATCCAGATAATGAAGAAACCAGTCCCTCTCATATTTTCTCAAAGCCTCAAACTACTTCTAATCAAGTTTGTACTACTATCAGAAACTATAATAGCAGAACCAAGAGCAAAGACAGTTATGATAACATGTGGCCATCAAGTAGAGCATAACACAAGCATCTTTGTTCCGAATTTTGTTGCAACTATGGAGAAGATTAGCGAGCAGATGCGCAGTACCGGCTTCGGCACAGCAGTTACAGGGACAGGACCTGATGATAACTATGGCCTAGCACAATGCTATGGAGATCTTTCATTACTTGACTGTGTATTGTGTTATGAGGAGGCGCGCACGGTTCTTCCTCAGTGCTTCCCTTATAACTCCGGTCGCATATACCTTGATGGTTGCTTCATGAGGTCTGCGAACTATAGTTTTTTTAATGAGTATACAGGAAAAGAAGATAGAGCTGTGTGTGGGAACACAACTAAGATGAGCTCGGGTTTTCAAGCAGCAGTGAAGGAGGCAGTTTTAAGAGGGGTTCGAGATGCACTGAGAAATAAAGGCTATGCCAGAGGGAAAGTAGTTGTATCAGGAACAGCAAATGAATCTGCTTATGTTCTGGCTAATTGTCGGAGAAGTTTGGATGTCAGGTCTTGCAAAGGATGTCTCAAGCATGCGTCATCTTCTATTTTGAGATGTCTGCCCTCGTCAGAAGGACGGCACTCAACACCGGATGCTTCATGAGGTACTCAGACACCGACTTTCTTAACAAGAAGTGGAAAATAGGAGTTCAGGAGGTAAATAAATTGTAGTTCTCGGCACTTTTTAGTGGACAAAAAGTTATGCTAGGATGTAGCTTCATGCATTGAGAAAAATTAACAAACCTAGTAGTGGTAAATCTTGAGTATGAATCAAATTTGTTGACTTGTACAGGTAACCAAGAATGAGAAGCATCTTGCTGCTCCCTCTAATCCACCTTTCTTAGATGAGACTACCATGGAACTCCATGACACAAGTGGCGACCCATTTTACCTCCTCAAAACAGTTGATTCAGTTGCTACTATGTCAAATAGCTCTTTCTATCCCAGGTGACCATGGAAATTCAGAGAAAATAAAATCAGTGCAGGCATCAAGTCT